>Ga0134125_10000099_pt1 | contig 129322 bp, 27 predicted proteins | sample KB31751_FD_96464 | JGI IMG/M metagenome (GOLD analysis project Ga0134125, IMG submission 96464) | Terrestrial soil microbial communities with excess Nitrogen fertilizer from Kellogg Biological Station, Michigan, USA - KB3-175-1 | ecosystem: Environmental > Terrestrial > Soil > Unclassified ... | reverse complement strand
GCTTCCTGCGCGAGGTCGCGCGGCTGGGGATCACCGTCCTCGACCTGCCCACCGCCTACTGGCACGAGCTGATGGCCGGCATGGCGGCGGAGGATCTGCCGTGGCCGGCCTGCGTGCGTCTGGTCATCCTCGGCGGCGAGCAGGCTCAAGGAGCGCGGCTGGACGTCTGGCGCCAGCGGGTGGGGGAGGGCTGCCGGCTGCTCAACACCTACGGCCCCACCGAGGCGACTATCGTCACCACGCGGCGCGAGCTGAACGGCCCGCGCGACTTCCCCGGCGCGGTGCCGATCGGCCGGCCGGTGCCGGGGGCCCGCGTGCACGTCGCAACCCGCGGGCTGGAGCTTCTGCCGGCCGGTCTGGACGGTGAGCTGCTCATCGGCGGCGCGGGTCTGGCCCGCGGCTACCTGGGGCGGCCGGACCTGACAGCCGAGCGTTTCGTGCCCGATCCCTTCGCCGGCTCGCCGGGCGAACGCCTGTATCGCTCGGGCGACCTGGCGCGCTGGCTGCCCTCGGGGGAGCTGGAGTTCCGCGGGCGCACCGACCAGCAGGTGAAAGTCAGGGGTTTTCGCATCGAGCTGGGGGAGATCGAGACCGCGCTGCGGAGACTGTCCGGCGTGCGCGAGGCCGCGGTCGTCGTCCGGGAAGAGATTCGGGAAGAGACGCCTGGGGAGCCGCGGATCGTCGCCTACGTGGTGCCAACCGGCGAGCCTGCCCCGCAGGTCGCCGAGCTGCGTGCCGGCCTCAAGGAGCTGCTGCCGGACTACATGCTCCCGGCCGCCTTCGTCATCCTCGACGCCCTGCCGCTGACGCCGAGCGGCAAGATCGACCGCCAGTCAATGTCTGCGATGGCCGCGCCGGGCTTGGCGGCTCCCGATGCCGGCGCCGGCTCGGCGCGGCCCCTCCACCCGTTGGAGGAGCTGCTGGCGGGGATCTGGTCCAATCTGCTCGGGGCCTCCGGCGTCGTTCCCCACGACAGCTTCTTCGACCTCGGCGGGCACTCGCTCCTGGCCACCCGGATGATCTCGCGGGTCCGCGCCGTTCTCGGCATCGATCTGCCGATGCGTGCGATCTTCGAGCAGCCGACGCTGGCGGGCTTCGCCGCCCTGGCCGAGCGGGCGCGCCAGGGAGACTCCGGCCCGCAGTTGCCGCCCCTCGTCCGGGTGCCGCGCGGCGGGCCGCTGCCCGTCTCGTTCTCGCAGCAGCGGCTGTGGTTCCTCGCCCGGCTCGATCCGGACAGCTTCGCCTACAACCTGACCTGGGCGGTGCGTCTCGCCGGCGCTCTGGACGTCGCCGCCCTGGCCGCGGCGCTGACCGGGATCGCCGGCCGGCACGAGTCCCTGCGCACGACGTTCGGCGAGGAGGACGGCCGGCCGTTCCAGGTGATCGCGGAGCCCGCGCCGCTCCCCCTGCCGGTGGTGGACCTAGCCGGCCTGCCGGCGGCGGAGCGGGAGGCGGAGACGCGCCGCGTCGTCACCACCGAGGCGCGCCGGCCGTACGACCTGGCCCTCGGCCCCCTCTTCCGCGCCGCCCTCCTGCGTTCCGGCGAGCGGGAGCACGCTCTGCTGGCCGGCATGCACCACGTCGTCTCCGATGGCTGGTCGGTGGGGATCTTCGTGCGCGAGCTGGGCGCCTTCTACCGCGCTCTCGCCGCGGGCGAGCCGGCGGCGCTGCCCGAGCTCGCCGTTCAGTATGCGGACTTTGCCGCTTGGCAGCGGCAGTGGCTGAGCGGCGAGGTCCTGGCCGAGCGGCTCGCCTGGTGGACCGCGCAGCTCGGGGGCGCGCCTCAGGTCGTCGAGCTGCCGGTCGATCGCCCCCGGCCGGCGGTTCAGAGCTACCGTGGCCGCCATGCGGACCTGGTGATCGGCGCCGGCCTGAAGCAGCGCCTGGAGACGATGGGCCGGCGTCTCGGCATCACCCCTTTCATGGCCCTGCTCGCCGGCTTCGCCACCCTGCTGTCGCGCTACGGCGACCAGAGCGACGTCGTCGTCGGCACGCCGATCGCGAATCGCGGGCGGCCGGAGCTGGAGGAGCTGATCGGGTTCTTCGCCAACACCCTGGCGCTGCGCGTCGATCTCTCCGGCGATCCCGGTTTCGGCGAGCTCCTTCGCCGCGTGCGGGAGATGGCTCTCGGCGCCTATGCCCACCAGGACGTGCCCTTCGAGCGCCTGGTCGACGAGCTGCGGCCGGAGCGCAGCCTGAGCCATTCGCCGGTGTTCCAGGTGACGCTCATCCTGCAGAACCTGCCGGCCTCGCCGCTGGATCTGCCGGGCCTGGCCCTGGCGCCGCTGGCGGCCGACAGCGGCCGGGCGCAGTTCGACCTCTCCCTCTTCTTCTATCCGCTCCCGGACGGGGGGCTGCTGGGGCGGCTGGAGTACGCCTCCGACCTGTTCGACCCTGCCACGGTCCAGCGGCTCCTCGGCTGCTTCCACCGGCTGCTCGAAGGCGCCGTGGCCGAGGGCGGGGAGAAGCTGCGGCTCTCCGAGCTGCCGCTGATGGGCGAGGAGGAGCGCGCCCAGGTGCTGCGCCAATGGAACGACACGGCGACCGCCGGTCCGCGCGAGGCCACGATCCCCGCCCTGTTCGAGGCGCAGGTGCGGCGCGCGCCGGAGGCGCCGGCCGTGGTCTGCGGCGGCGAGGTGCTCACCTACGCCGGTCTCGACCGCCGGGCGAGCCGGCTCGCCCGGCATCTGCGCCGGCTCGGAGTCGGCCCCGAGAGCCTCGTCGCGATCTTCCTCGAACGATCTCCGGAGCTGATCGTGGCGGCGCTCGCGACCCTGAAGGCGGGCGGGGCGTACCTGCCGATCGATCCGGCGTACCCCGCCGAGCGCGCGCTCTTCATCCTGGGCGATTCGGGAGCGCGGGTGCTGCTCACGGACGGGACGACGCTCGCGGCTCTGCCGGAGCTGCCGCTGCCCGTGGCGAACGTCGTGCGGCTCGACGGCGAGAGCCCGGAGCCGGAGGGCGAGGCTGCGGTCGAGCCCCTTCCCGATCTCCTCCCCGAGGCCAACCCCGACCTCCTCGCCTACGTCATCTACACGTCCGGGTCGACCGGCGCCCCGAAGGGCACCGAGCTGCGGCATGGCGGCCTCTCCAACCTGGCGGCATGGCATCGCGAAACCTACGCTCTGGGCTCGCGAGACCGCAGCTCGCTCCTGGCCGGGCCCGGCTTCGACGCCTCCGTGTGGGAGATGTGGCCGCCGCTGACGGCCGGCGCGGCGCTCCACGTGCCTCCGGCCCAGGCGCTCTCCTCGCCGGCCGACCTGATCTCCTGGCTGGCCGGGCAGGAGATCACCGTCGCCTTCCTGCCGACCCCCCTGGCCGAGGCGGTGCTGGCCGAATTCGGGCAGGCCGGCCCGCCCGAGGGTCTCGCCCTGCGGCTCCTGCTGACCGGGGGCGACCGGCTCCACAGCCGTCCTTCCCCGGGCCTGCCGTTCGAGCTGGTCAACCACTACGGCCCCACCGAATGCACGGTGGTGACGACGGCCGGGAAAGTGGCTCTCCAGGGCTGGCGGGCGCCCGACATCGGCGGGCCGATCGCCAACGCCCGCGTTCACCTCCTCGACGGCGCGCTCCAGCCGGTGCCCGTGGGAATGCCGGGAGAGCTGTGCGTGGGAGGCTCGGGGCTCGCCCGCGGCTACCGCGGGCGCGGCGAGCTGACGGCCGAGCGGTTCGTGCCGGACCCGTTCGCCGGCCGGCCGGGCGAGCGCCTCTACCGGACGGGCGACCTCGCGCGCCGCCTGCCCACCGGGGACGTCGAGTTCCTCGGGCGCCTCGATCACCAGGTCAAGATCCGCGGTTTCCGCATCGAGCTGGGCGAGATCGAGAGCACCCTCGCGGCGCATCCGGGCGTCGCGGCGGCGGCCGTCCTGCTCCGCGAGGACCGGCCGGGCGACCAGCGCCTGGTGGCCTATGTGGTGCCGCGCGAAGGGGAGCCGGCGCCGGCCGAGCTGCGCCAAGCGCTGGCGAAGCGGCTTCCGGACTACATGGTGCCCGCCGTCTTCATGGTGCTGAGGTCGCTGCCGCTGACGCCGAACGGCAAGGTCGACCGCCGGGCCCTGCCGGCGCCGGACGCCGGCCGTTCCGGTCTCGGCACTGAGTTCGTGGCGCCGCGAAACCCGGTGGAGGAGGCCCTGGCCGCCGTCTGGGCCGAGGTGCTCCACCGGGACAGGGTTGGCATCGAGGACAACTTCTTCGAGCTGGGCGGCGACTCCATCCGGACCATCCAGGTCGTGGCGCGCAGCCGCACCCGCGGCCTCCGCATCACGCCACGGGATCTCTTCAATTGCCAGACCGTTGCCGAGCTGGCGGAGGTCGCCGAGAGGATCGGGGTGGAGGAGCCGGCCCCGGAGGCTCCCTCCGCTTTCCGTCTCGACCCGCGGGAGCGCGATGAGATCCTTGCCGCGCTCGCCCGGCGCTCGCCGGCGGGGAGACTGGAGGTCGAGGACGTCTACCCGCTCTCCCCCAGCCAGCAGGGGATGCTGATGGTCGTCGTGCTCTCCGGCCAGACCGGGGTGTACTTCGACCGCAGCGTGGTGACCTTCGGCGGCGAGCTCGACGTCGCCCTCTGGCGCCGGGCCTGGCAGCGGGTGCTGGACCGCCATCCGTCCCTGCGGACTCTCTTCGTCTGGGAGGGACGGGAGCAGCCGCTCCAGGTGGTCTGCCGGCAGGTCGAGCTGCCCTGGGAGGAGCTCGACTGGAGCGGCCTGGACGGGCCTGAGCGCGAGGCGCGGCTGGAGGGCTTCCTGCGCCAGGACGGCGACCGCGGCTTCGATCTCGGCAACCCTCCCCTGATGCGCTTCGCCCTGATCCGGTGGGACCAGGACACCTGGAAGATGGTCTGGAGCTTCCACCACCTCATCGTCGACGGCTGGTCCCTCTCCCGGATCTTCGGCGAGGCCATTGCGTCCTACGCCGCCTTCCGCGACCGCCGCGAGCCGGCGCTGGAGAGGGCGCCCCGCTACCGCGACTACATCGCCTGGCTGGAGCGTCAGGACCCGGAGCGCGCCGAGGCTTACTGGCGCGGCGCCCTCGCCGGTTTCGACGAGCCCACTCCGCTGCCCTACGACGGCACCGGCCTGGGCGGTGAAAGCTGGAGCTATGGCCGCGAGGTGAGCTGGCTGCCGCCGGCCGAGGTCGAGGCGCTCTCGGCCCTGGCCCGCCGCCATCAGCTCACCCTCAACACCGTGTTCCAGGGCGCCTGGGGGGCTCTCCTGGCTCGCGCCACCGGCCGCGGCGACGTGGTCTTCGGCAGCGTCGTCTCCGGCCGGCCCGGCGAGGTGGAGGGGATCGAGTCGATGGTGGGCTTCTTCATCAACGTGCTCCCGGTGCGGGTGAAGATCGGCCGTCCCGGCCATGAGGCCGTGGCGCCCGCGCTGGCGCAGCTCCAGCGCCGCCAGGTCGAGCAGCGCGACTTCGAGCACTGCCGGCTCGAAAGCGTCGAGGCCTGGAGCGGCCTGCCCCGCGGCTCCCGCCTGATCGAGAGCCTCCTGGTGTTCCAGAACACCCCCTTGAACCCCCTGGAGATGGTCTCGCTGCCGGGGTTCCGCATCCTCGACACCCAGATCAGCGGCGCCACCCACTTTCCCGTAACCCTCTACGTGGCGCCGCGGGCCGGTGGTCTCGATCTGCGCCTCGACCACCACCAGAGCCGCCTCGACGCGGTCGCGGCCGGCCGGCTTCTCGCGCATCTGCGCACCCTCCTCGCGGCCTTCGTGGCCGATCCCGAGACCCCGATGGCGGAGCTGCCGTTGCTCACCGCCGAGGAGCGTGCCGAACTGCTGGCCGCCGCCGCGGGGCCGCCGGCCGCGCCGGCCAGCCTTTGCATCCACACCCTGTTCGAGGCGCAGGCGGCGCGCACTCCCGAGGCTCCGGCCGTCGAGGCGGGCGGCCTGGCCCTCACCTACCGGGAGCTCGACGAGCGCGCCGAGCGCCTGGCCGGCCGGCTGCGCCGGCTGGGGGTGGGACCCGAGTCGATCGTCGGGCTCTCGGTCGAGCGCTCGCCCGAGATGGTGGTCGGCATGCTGGGCGTGCTGAAGGCGGGCGGCGCCTACCTGCCGCTCGATCCGGCCTATCCCCGGGAGCGCCTGGACTTCCTGCGGGAGGATTCCGGAGCCTGCCTGCTGCTCACCCGGGAGAGTCTGACAAGCGAGGAGCCCGACGCGGCGAGCCCGGGGCCGCAGCAGCCCGGCGATGCCCGCGATGCCCGCAATATTGCCTACGTCATCTACACCTCGGGCTCGACGGGCCGTCCCAAGGGCGTGCTCGTCCCTCACGCCTCGCTGGTGGGCTACGTCGCGAGCGCCGGCGAGGACGCGGGCATTGGCGCCGGTGACCGCGTCCTGCAGTTCGCCTCGATGAGCTTCGACACCAGCGCCGAGGAGATCTACCCCTGCCTGACGCGGGGCGCCACCCTGGTGCTGCGCGACGAGGCCATGGCGGGTCCGCCCGAGGGCTTCCTGCGCGAGGTCGCGCGGCTGGGGATCACCGTCCTCGACCTGCCCACCGCCTACTGGCACGAGCTGATGGCCGGCATGGCGGCGGAGGATCTCGCGTGGCCTGCCTGCGTGCGCTTGGTCATCCTCGGCGGCGAGCAGGCTCAAGGAGCGCGGCTGGACGTCTGGCGCCAGCGGGTGGGGGAGGGCTGCCGGCTGCTCAACACCTACGGCCCCACCGAGGCGACCATCGTCACCACGCGGCGAGAGCTGAACGGCCCGCGCGACTTCCCGGGCGCGGTGCCGATCGGCCGGCCGGTGCCGGGGGCCCGAGTCCACGTCGTGTCGCGCGACCTGGAGCTGCTGCCGGCCGGTCTCGAAGGCGAGCTGGTGATCGGCGGCGCGGGTCTGGCCCGCGGCTACCTGGGGCGGCCCGACCTCACGGCCAAGCGTTTCGTTCCCGATCCGTTCGCGGCTTCTCCGGGTGAACGCCTGTACCGCTCGGGCGATCTCGCGCGCTGGCTGCGCGCCGGGGAGCTGGAGTTCCGCGGGCGCGCCGACCACCAGGTGAAGGTGCGCGGCTTCCGCATCGAGCTGGGGGAGATCGAGGCCGCGCTGCGCCGGCTGGCCGGCGTGCGCGAGGCCGCCGTCATAGTCCGGGAGGAGACACCCGGGGAGCGGCGGATCGTCGCCTACGTGGTTCCGGCCGACGATCTTGCCCCTGCGGCCGCCGAGCTGCGTGCCGGCCTCAAGGAGCTGCTGCCGGACTACATGCTCCCGGCGGCCTTCGTCACTCTCGCGGCCCTGCCGCTGACGCCCAGCGGCAAGGTCGATCGCCGGTCACTGTCCGCGATGCCCGCGCCGGGCCTGGCGGCTCCCGATGCCGGCGCCGGCTCGGCGCGGCCCCTCCACCCGCTGGAGGAGCTGCTGGCCGGGATCTGGTCCGATCTGCTCGGGGCGGTCGACGTCGCGCCCCACGACAGCTTCTTCGACCTCGGCGGGCACTCGCTGCTGGCCACCCGGATGATCTCGCGGCTCCGCGCCGTGCTCGGCGTGGAGCTGCCCATGCGCGCGATCTTCGAGGAGCCCACGCTGGCCGGCTTCGCCGCCCAGGTCGAGCGGGCGCGGCAGGGGGAAGCCGGCGCGGCGTTGCCGCCCCTCGTCAGGGTGCCCCGTGGCGGGCCTCTACCCGTCTCCTTCGCGCAGCAGCGGCTCTGGTTCCTGGACCAGCTCGAGCCGGGCAGCTTCGCCTACAACCTGGCCGGCGCGGTGCGCCTCGCGGGGTCGCTGGACGTCGCCGCCCTGGCCCGGGCGCTGGACGAGATCGTCCGCCGGCACGATTCGCTGCGCACCACCTTCGCCGAGAAGGACGGCGAGCCCCGACAGTCGATCGCCGAGCCCGCCGCGCACCCTCTGCCCCTCGTCGACCTCCGCGGCCTGCCGCCTGCCGAGCGGCAGCCGGAGGCGCTCGGAATCGCCACCGCCGAGGCGCGGCGGCCCTACGATCTGGCCCGCGGCCCGCTCGTGCGCTCCACGCTGCTGCGGCTGGACGAGCGGGAGCACGTCCTGCTCATCGGCATGCATCACATCGTCTCCGACGGCTGGTCGATGGGTATCTTCGTGCGCGAGCTGGGCACCCTCTACCGGGCTCTGGCCGCGGGCGAGCCGGCGGTGCTGCCCGAGCCGGCCATCCAGTACGCGGACTTCGCCGTCTGGCAGCGGCAGTGGCTGAGCGGCGAAGCCCTGGCCGAGCGGCTCGCCTGGTGGACGGCGCGGCTCGGGGGGGCGCCGCAGGTCGTGGAGCTGCCTCTCGATCGCCCCCGGCCGGCCAGCCAGAGCTACCGTGGCCGCCATGCGGACCTGACGATCGCCGGCGACCTGCAGCAGCGCCTGGAGGCGATGGCCCGGCGTCTCGGCGTCACCCCCTTCATGATCCTGCTCGCTGGCTTCGCCACCCTGCTGTCGCGCTACGGCGGCCAGGACGACGTGGTCGTCGGCACCCCGATCGCCAACCGCATCCGGGCCGAGCTCGAGGAGCTGATCGGGTTCTTCGCCAACACGTTGGCGCTGCGCGTCGATCTCTCCGGCGATCCTGGATTCGGCGAGCTGGCCCGCCGTGTGCGCGAGATGGCCCTCGGCGCCTACGCGCATCAGGACGTGCCCTTCGAGCGCCTGGTGGACGAGCTGCGGCCGGAGCGGGACCTGAGCCATTCGCCGGTGTTTCAGGTGATGCTCGTGCTGCAGAACCTTCCGGCCTCCCGCCTGGACCTGGGAGACCTGAGCCTCGCGCAACTGGAGCTCGACGCCGGCCGGGTGCAGTTCGACCTTTCGCTCTTCGTCTTCCCGCAAGCCGGCAGGGGCGGCCTTCTCATGCGTCTGGAGTACGCCCGCGACCTGTTCGACCCGGGCACGGCGGACCGCCTCCTGGCACACCTGCGCAACCTGCTGGAGGGCATGGCCGGGACGCCGGAGCGGCAGCTCTCGGAGCTGCCGCTGCTCGCGCCCGAGGAGCGGCGGGAGCTGCTGGCGGCGGGCAACCGCACGGCGGCCGAGGTGCCCTCGTGCCTCCTGCACCAGCTTTTCGAGGCCGCGGCCCGGGAGCGGCCCGGCGCCATCGCCGTCGCTCACCGCGGCGAGGCCCTCACCTACGCCGAGCTCAACGCCCGGGCGAACCGCCTGGCCCACCGCCTGCGCCGGCTCGGCGTCGGCCCGGAGAGCCTGGTGGCGGTCTGCCTCGAACGCTCGCCGGCCCTGCTGACCGCCCTGCTCGGCGTGCTCAAGGCCGGCGGCGCCTACGTGCCGCTCGATCCGTCCTATCCGGCGGACCGCCTGGCCTGGGTGCTGGAGGACAGCCGGGCCGCCGTCGTGCTGACCGAGCGGGAGCTGGCGGCAGGGCTCCCGGGCCGCAGCGTGGCGCTGGACGAGGTGGACCTGTCGGATGAGCCCGTCACGGACCTCCCGGCGCTGGCCGCTCCGGAGAACCTGGGCTACGTCATCTACACCTCGGGCTCCACCGGCCGGCCCAAGGGCGTGGCCGTGCGCCAGCAGGGCGCCGTGAACTTCCTCGCCGCCATGAGCCGCCGCCCGGGGCTTGGCGCTCACGACGTCGTGCTCGCCGTCACCACCGTCGCCTTCGACATCGCGGTCCTGGAGCTGTTCCTGCCGCTGTCGAGAGGCGCCCGCATCGAGCTCGTGGAGCGGGAGACCGCGAGCGACGGCGTCCTCCTGCTGGCGCGGCTCGCCGGGTCCGGCGCCACCCTGATGCAGGCCACGCCGGCCACCTGGCGCCTGCTGCTGGAGGCCGGCTGGGAAGGCAGCCCCGGCCTCAAGGTCCTCTGCGGCGGCGAGGCGCTGCCGCCGGATCTCGCTCGCGAGTTGCTGGCCCGCTGCGGGGAGCTTTGGAACGTCTATGGCCCCACCGAGACCACGGTCTGGTCGGCGGTCCACCCGGTCGCCGCCGCCGAGGCCGCCGGGTCGCGCCTCCTGCCCCTGGGCGAGGCCATCGCCAACACCGAGCTCTACCTGCTCGACCGCTTCGAGCGCGGCCTGGAGCCGGTGCCCCAGGGCGCCCTGGGCGAGCTCTATGTCGGCGGCGAAGGGCTCGCCCGCGGCTACCTCGGCCGGCCCGACCTGACCGCCGAGCGCTTCGTACCGGATCCGTTCTCGGGCCGTCCCGGCGACCGTCTGTACCGCACCGGCGACCTGGTGCGGCGGCGCGCGGGCGAGGGGACCCTGGAGTTCCTCGGCCGCGCCGACCATCAGGTCAAGATCCGCGGCTTCCGCATCGAGCTGGGCGAGATCGAGGCCGTGCTCGCCGCTCATCCGGACGTGCGGGATTGCGCCGTCGTGGTGCGCGAGGACGTGCCGGGCACCAAGCGCCTCGCCGCCTACCTGAGCCTCCGCGAGGGGGCTGCCGCCGACGCGGAAGACTTGCGCGCCGCCCTGCGCGCGAAGCTGCCGGAGCACATGGTGCCGCAGATCTTCTCCCTGCAGCCATCCCTGCCGCTGACGCCGAACGGCAAGATCGATCGCCGGGCGCTGCTGGCCGCGCCGGCGCCGGAGAGGGACGCGGGCACGGAGACCGTGGCGCCGCGCGACCCGGTCGAGGAGGTCCTCGCCGCCGTCTGGGCCGAGGTCCTCCACCTCGACCGCATAGGGATTCACGACAACTTCTTCGCCTTGGGAGGCGATTCCATCCTGGTCATCCAGGCGGCGACGCGGAGCCGGCTGCGCGGCGTCCGGTTCACCCCGAGGCAACTGTTCCAGAACCAGACCGTGGCCCGGCTCGCCGCCGTGGCGGAGCTCTCGGACCTGAGCGCGCTGGCCGAGCCCGTCCCCTCTCCCGTGGCAGCCGTGGCCCCCGGGGAGGTCGAGGCCTACCCGGCCGGCGCTTTCTCCGAGGCGGGCCTGAGCCAGGCCGAGCTGGACAGTCTCCTCAGCGAGATCTCCGAGTCATGAAAGGCGCGATGAGCAACCAGAACGTCGAGGACATCTACCCGCTTTCGCCGGCGCAGCAGAGCATGCTCGTGGCCCTGCTGCTGGCCGGCAATCGGTCCGCGGTCTACTTCGAGCAGTACGTCGCCAACCTCGGGTCCATCGACCCGGGCGCCCTGCGGGTCGCCTGGCAGGGAGCCGTCGACCGGCATACTGCGCTACGGACGTTCTTTCTCTGGGAGAACCGGGAGCAACCCCTCCAGGTGGTGCGCCGGCAGGTGGAGGTCCCCTGGCAGGAGCACGACTGGCGCGGCCTCCCCACGGCGGAGCGGGAGGAGCGATGGGCAGCTTTCCTGCGGGACGATCAGGCTCGCGGCTTCGACCTCGGCAAGGCGCCGCTGATGCGCGTCGCCCTCGTCCATTGGGCCGAGGAGGAGTGGCGGCTCGTCTGGAGCTTCTCCCACCTGGTTCTCGACGGCTGGTCCATCGCCCTCGTCCTGGGCGAGCTGAGGGCGGGCTACGCCGCCGCCGTCGAGGGCCGCGGGTTGGATCTGCCGGCGCCGCGCCCCTACCGCGACTACATCGGCTGGCTGAAGCGGCAGGACTCCGGCCGCGCCGAGGCGTACTGGCGGCGCGTCCTCGCCGGGTTCGAGCCGCCGAGCCTCCTGCCCTTCGACGGCTCCGGTGCCCCCGGCGGCAGCGGCTGGGCCTCGGCCGAGACGGTCCGCCTGCTGGCGCCGGAGACCGTGCAAGCGGTGCAGGCGCTGGTGCGCCGCCTCCAGATCACCACCAACACCCTGTTCCAGGGTCTCTGGGCGCTGCTGCTCGGCCGCTGGGCCGCGGCGGACGACGTCGTCTACGGCGCCGTCGTCTCCGGCCGCCCCCATGAGCTGGACGGGGTCGAGTCGATGGTCGGCCTGTTCATCAACGCCCTGCCGGTGCGCCTGCGGGTGAGCCCCGCGGCCAGCCTGAGCCCCTGGCTGCAGCAGCTCCAGGCCGCACAGTTCGAGCAGCGCGAGCTCGAGTACTGCTCGCACGAGGAGATCCTGGCCTGGGCCGGCATGCCGCGCCAACTTCCACTCTACGAAAGCCTGCTGGTCTACGAGAACTATCCCGCCGATCCGCTGGGCCGGTCGGCCGCGGCCGGCGGCGGCCTGAAGATCCGCTCCGCCCACCTGGCGGAGGCGGGCCACTTTCCGCTCACCCTGTACGTGACGCCGTGGGGCGCCGCCCTGGAGCTGAAGCTGTACCACCACTGGCAGCGCTTCGGCGCGGCCGCGGCGCGGCGCATCCTGGACGGGCTGGAGTCGCTCGTCGCGGCGGTTCTGGAGGAGCCGGAGGCGCGCCTGGGCGACCTGCCGCTGGTGCGGCCCGCCGAGCGCGCCGAGCTGATCGCCGCCGCGACCGGCCCCCGCGCCGGTGCGGCCCGCCTGCCGGTGCACCGGCGGTTCCAGCAGCAGGCCGCGCGCACTCCGGACGCCGTGGCCGTGACCTCGGCGCTGGGCACGCTGACCTATGGCGAGCTGGATGGCGCCGTGCGCCACCTCGCGGGACGGCTCCGCGCCCGCGGCATCGGGCGCGAGTCGATCGTGGGCCTCTGCGCCGAGCGCTCGCTCGAGATGGTGACGGGCATGCTGGCCATCCTGGAGACCGGCGGCGCCTACCTGCCGCTCGATCCGGCGTACCCGCCGGAGCGCCTGGCCTTCATGCTCGACGACTCCGGAGCGCGCGTGCTGCTCGCCCAGGAGCGGCTGCTGGCGAAATTCCCCAGCCATCGCGCTGAGGTCGTGCTCCTCGACGGCGCCGCCGCCCTGGCGGCGGGCGAGGCGCCGCCGCCTTCAGAGGGCCTGGAGACGGTGGATCTCTCCGCGCTCGCCTACGTCATCTACACCTCCGGCTCGACCGGTCGCCCCAAGGGGGTACAGGTGCCGCACGCCTCCCTGGCGCACTACGTCGACAGCGCCGCCGAGGCCTTCGGAATCGCCGGGACCGACCGCGTGCTCCAGTTCGCCTCGATCAGCTTCGACACCAGCGGCGAAGAGATCTACCCCTGTCTCACCCGCGGCGCCACGCTGGTGCTGCGCGACGAGGAAATGGTGGCCTCCCTCGACCGCTTCGCCAGCGAGGTGGGGACCCTCGGCGTCACCATGCTCGACCTCCCCACGGCCTACTGGCACGAGCTGGTGGCCGAGGGGCTGGTAATGCCCGCGGGTCTGCGCCTCGTCATCCTGGGCGGCGAGCAGGCCCGGCGCGACCGCCTCGACGCCTGGCGCGAGCGCGTGGGCGATCGCGTCCGGCTGGTCAACACCTACGGCCCGACGGAGGCCACGATCGTCACCACGCGGCGCGAGCTGAGCGGGCCGGCCGGAGCCGGTCTCTCCGGCGAGATCCCCATCGGCCGCCCCATCGAGGACGCTTTCGCCATCGTCGCCGGTCCCGGGCAGGAGCTGATGCCCGCGGGGCTGGACGGCGAGCTGCTCATCGGCGGCGCCGGGCTCGCCCGCGGTTATCTCGCCCGTCCGGACCTCACGGCCGAGCGCTTCGTCCCCGATCCGTACTCGGGCCAGCCGGGCGGCCGCCTCTACCGCACCGGGGATCGCGTACGTCTCGAGCCCGGCGGCGACCTCCAGTTCCGCGGCCGTACCGACCACCAGGTCAAGATCCGCGGCTACCGCATTGAGCTGGGAGAGATCGAGGCCGCCCTGCGCGCGATGCCGTCCGTGCGCGATGCCGTCGTGGTGCCCCGGGAGTCCCAGGAGGGCGGCAAGCGCCTGACGGCTTACGTGGTGGCGGCAGGGGAGGGCGCGCCCTCCCCTGCCAGCTTGAGCGCCGCGCTTCGCGCCGCGCTGCCCGACCACATGGTGCCTGCCGCGTTCGCCGTGCTCGACGACATGCCGCGCACGCCGAGCGGCAAGGTGGACCGCCGCGCCGTGGCGGCCTTGCCGGTCCAGCAGGAAGCGGATTCCGAAGGCCGCTTCGCCGCGGCGCGCAACCAGATCGAGGAGGTCCTGTGCGGGATCTGGGGCCATCTGCTCGGCGTCGAGCGCGTCGGGATCCACGACGATTTCTTCGCGCTCGGCGGCCACTCGCTGCTGGTGGCGAAGCTCGCCTCCAGGGTGCGGCAGGCCTTCCACGCCGAGCTGTCGATGGTCGAGGTGTTCAAGACGCCGACCGTCGCGGCCCTGGCGGTGGCCATCCAGAAGGCCGAGCAGGCGGAGGACCTGGAGGAGCTGCCCCCCATCCGGCGGGCTCCGCGCGACCGCCCGATCCCGCTCTCCTTTCCGCAGGAGCGGGTCTGGTTCCTCGACCAGCTTTCGGCGGGCGGCAACATCGCCTACAACTTCCAGGTCACGATCTGGTTCCGGGGGCCGCTCGAAGTCCCCGTCCTCCACCGTACGCTCGACGAGATCGTGCGCCGGCACGAGGTGCTGCGCACCAGCTTCCCGTCCGTGGGCGGCCAGCCCGTGCAGGTCATCCATCCCGCCGGCCCGGTCGAGCTGCCGGTCCTCGACCTGCGCCAGGTGCCGGCGGAGGAGCGGAAGGCTCTCGCCGAGGAGATCTTCTTCGCCACGTCCCAGGTACCCTTCGATCTTACCCGGGCGCCCCTGATCCGCTGGCGGCTGCTGCGCCTCGCGGACGACCTGTGGGAGCTGATCCAGATCGAGCACCACTTCGTTCACGACGGCTGGTCGTTCGCGGTCCTGTTGCGGGAGATCAAGACGATCTACCCGGCCTTCCTCCGCGGCGAGCCGTCGCCCCTGCCCGAGCCGCCCGTGCAGTACGCCGACTTCGCGGTGTGGCAGCGCGAGTGGATGGCGGGGCCGGTGATGGAGCGGCTGCTCGGCTTCTGGACCCGCAAGCTTGCCGGGGCGCCGCGCGGCCTGGAGATCGCGACCGACCGGCCGCGTCCGGCGCGGGGCTCGTTCGCGGGCGACGTCGAGCTCTTCCCCCTGCCGCTGGAGCTTTATGACGCGCTGCGCACGTTCAGCCGCCGGGAGGGCTTCACGCTCTACATGACGATGCTCGCCGGCTTCTTCACCCTGCTCCAGCGCTACACCGGCGAGCTCGACATGGTGATCGGCACCAGCAACGCCAACCGCACGACGAGCGACATCGAAGGCATGATCGGCATGGTGGTCAACAGCCTCCTGCTGCGCGGCGACCTCGCCGGGAACCCCGGTTTCCGGCAGCTCCTGGGCCGGGTGCGGGAGCTCACCCTGGAGGTCTACTCCCACCAGGACATGCCCTTCGAGCGGCTCGTCCAGGAGCTGCGGCCGGAGCGCCAGCTCGGCCGCAACCCGCTCTTCCAGATCATGTACAACTTCCACGACGCCGCCGTGCCGGATCTCGAGTTCGGCGGCCTCAAGACGACCTTCCTGGTGCGCGGCAACCGTTCGGCCAAGATGGACATGAACGTCATCGTCATTCCCCGGGCCGAGCAGCGGGTGGGCCTCGCCGAGCGGGAGACCGACCGCTGGGCGATCCTGCACTGGGAGTACAACACCGACCTCTTCGACCGCTCCACCATGCTGCGGATGATCGGCCACTACCTGACGCTGCTCGGCGGCGTCGTGGCGGACGCCGGGCGCCCGCTCTCGGAGCTGCCGCTGCTGACCGGCCCTGAGCGGCAGGAGCTGCTCGCCGATTGGGGAGTGGCGAAGGATCACCCTGCCGACCCTGCGGACGCCGCGCTCCACGATCTCTTCGCGGCGCAGGCGCGGCTCCGGCCCGCGGCGATCGCGGTGACGATGGGGGAGCAGTCCCTCACCTATGGCGAGCTCGACCGCCGGGCCAACCGCCTGGCCCGCCGCCTGCGGGCGCTGGGCGTGGGGCCGGAGGTACCGGTGCCGCTCTGCGCCGAGCGCTCGCTCGACCTCGTGGTCGGCATCCTCGGCATTCTGAAGGCCGGCGGCGGCTACGTCCCCGTCGACCCCAGCTACCCGGCCGAGCGCATCGAATGGATCCTCACCGACTCGCAGGCCGGAGTCGCCTCGCCCGTGCTGGTGACCCAGTCGAGCCTCGCGACCTCGCTACCAGCGAGCCACGTCCAGGTTCTCTGCCTCGACGATCCCAGCTTGGAAACGGAGGACGGCGCGGATCTTCAGAGCGGAGCCGGACCCGGCAACCTCGCCTACGTCATCTACACCTCGGGCTCGACGGGCCGGCCCAAGGGCGTGCCGATCCGTCACGGCCACGTCGCCCGCCTCTTCTCGGCGACCGGCGACTGGTTCGGCTTCGGCCCGGAGGACGTCTGGACGCTGTTCCACTCCTTCGCCTTCGACTTTTCGGTGTGGGAGCTCTGGGGAGCCCTGCTGCACGGCGGCCGGCTCGTGGTGGTGCCCTACCTGCTGAGCCGGTCTCCCGAGGATTTCTACCAGGAGCTGGTGCGCGAGCGGGTGACGGTGCTCAACCAGACCCCCTCCGCCTTCCGCCAGCTCGTCGAGGCGGAGGCGGCGGTCGGCCAGCGGGGAGGGGCCGGTAGGGAGCTGGCGCTGCGCTGGGTGATCTTCGGCGGCGAGGCCCTGGAGCTCGGCGGCCTGCGCCCCTGGTTCGAACGGCATGGCGACGAACGGCCGCGGCTGATCAACATGTACGGCATCACCGAGACGACGGTGCACGTCACATATCGGCCCGTCACGCTGCAGGACGCCGAGGCTCCGGGGCTGGGCAGCCGCATCGGCCGGCCCATTCCCGACCTTGCGGTCCACCTGCTCGACGCCGATCTCAATCTCGTGCCGGAGGGCGTGCCGGGCGAGATCCACGTCGGCGGCGCGGGACTGAGCTCCGGCTACCTGAACCGTCCCGATCTCACGGCCGAGCGGTTCATTCCCGATCCCTTCGCGGCAGCGCCGGGAGCGCGGCTGTACCGCTCGGGCGACCTGGCGCGGGTGCGCCCCGGCGGCGACCTCGAGTACCTGGGTCGCCGCGACCACCAGGTGAAGATCCGCGGCTTCCGCATCGAGCTCGGCGAGATCGAGGCCGCTCTCGCACGTCATCCGGCGGTGCGCGAGGCGGCGGTACTGGCGCGCGCCGAGGATGGTGGGGAAGCGCGGCTGGTGGCCTACGTGGTGGCCCCGCCCGATTCGGCGGAGTCGGCGCCCACCGCCCAGGACCTGCGCCAGTTCCTCAAGGCGAGCCTGCCGGAGCACATGGTTCCATCCGCCTTCATGGTCCTGGACGCGCTGCCCCTGACCGCTCACGGCAAGGTGAACCGCAAGGCCCTGCCGGCGCCCGAGACGGCGCGCGCCGAGGCGGGGGAGGTCTACGTGGCTCCCAGCCCGGGGGCCGAGGAGACCATCGCGGCGATCTGGAGCGAGGTGCTGAAGGTCGAGCGGGTGGGAGCGCGGGACGACTTCTTCCTCCTCGGCGGCCACTCGCTGTCGGCGGCGCGCATCCTGTCGCGGGTGCGCGACGCCCTGGGGGTCGACCTCTCGCTGCTGGTGGTCTTCGAGACGCCGACGGTGGAAGGAATGGCCACCGCGGCGGCGGCCGCCAAGCCTCACGCGCTCCTTGCCGGCCCTCCAGGCCTCGCCGCCGAGGAGGAGACGCTCGCCGCCCATGCGGAGCTGTCGGACGCCGATCTCGACGCTCTGCTCGAAGAAATGATGGAAGGGAGAAGCTCATGAGGGTGCTTTACGACGAGAGCCACAACCAGACCTGGACCGCCGATCCGGTGCTGGCCCTGGCCATGAGCCGGCGCAGCAACGAGTCGCCCCGCTACTACTCGTACGCCCACGTCGCGGAGCTGATCCGCTCGACGCTGGGGGGCGAATGCCGGCGCCTGACGGCCGGTCCCATTCTCGCCGAGCGCCTGCGCGGCGCCGACGTCCTGATCGTCAACCACTGCTGCGCCCGCAAGCATCCCCACGCCGGAGTGGGCGGCGAGGCCTTCTTCTCGCCGGACGAGATCGCCGCGATCGCCGCCGCGGTGGCCGAGGGCATGGGGCTGCTGGTGCTCGGCGAGTTCGAAAACGAGCGCTGGGGCTGGAACGTCAACGACCTGCTGCGGGAGCTGGGCTTGCGCTTCAACGACGACCTGGCCGAGGTGCCGGGTGTCGCCGTTCACGCCGGGCGCCAGCTCCACGTCTTCGAGGCGAAGAACATCGCCGAGCATCCCATCTCCCGCGGCGTGTCGACCGTCTCCTACTGCTCCGGCTGCACCCTCACCCTCCTCGACGAGCGCGCCACGGCGGTGGTGCGCGGCAGCGGCGGCGCGGCCCTGATCGCCGCCGCCCAGGTGGGGCGCGGGCGCGTCGTGGTGTCGGGCGACTCGGACCTCTTCGCCGAGCCCTTCGTCTCCTACAACGACAACGCCCGGCTGCTGGTGCAGACCCTGGGCTGGCTGGCGCGCAGCCGCGTCGCCGTGCCCGCGGGCGCGGTGCTGCCGCTGGCCGCGGCGGGGGAGACCGCCCATGAGCTGATCGCCCGCCACGCCGAGCCGGGGCCGGCGGCGGGCACCGTGCTCGACCTCACGGCGGAGGAGCACGAGAGCCTGCGGGAGCTGATGACCCAGGCGACGCAGGCGGCGCAGGCCACCCTCGACCCGTTCGCTGACTTCGAATCCTTCTTCGCCGAGGCGCGGCTGCTGTTCCACGAGATGCCGCGGCGCATCCGCCGCTGCCTGATCGAGTTCGCCAAGGGGGGCAACGCGGACGGCGCGCTGCTGCTGCGCAACCTGCCCCGCGACGCCGAGCTGCCGCCGACACCGAACCGCTCGGGGCAGCGGGCGCGCAAGGCCACCTGCGCCAGCGAGCTGTGGATCTGCTGCGTCGCCTCCGCGCTGGGCGAGCCCGTCGCCTATCTGCAGGAGAAGCAGGGCAACATCTTCCAGGACGTCTTCCCCACGCGGCAGAACGCCGACAAGCTGTCGAGCGAGAGCTCGTCCATCCTGCTCGACTTCCACACCGAGATCGCCTTCCACCCCTACATGCCGGAGTACCTGCTCCTCTACGGCCTGCGGCAGGACCCCGACAAGCAGGCGCGGACCATCTTCTCCAGCGTCCGCCGCTTCTTCCACCTGCTGCCGCCGGGCGACCGCGACGCCCTGTTCTGCGACCTGTTCCGCACCGGCGTGGACTACTCCTTCGGCAACGTCGAGGAGCTCAAGGGGGCCGGCCCCCTGGTCTCCATCCTCTACGGCGACCGGCTGGATCCGTTCCTGCGCTACGACCTCGACCTGATGTCGGGGACGACGCCGGAGGCCCAGCACGCCCTGGAGGTGGTGCGCGAGCTGGTCAACCAGGCCAAGCGCGACGTCGTCATCGAGCCCGGGAGCCTGCTGGTGCTCGACAACCGGCGCTGCGTCCACGCCCGCTCCGACTTCACCGCCTACTACGACGGCCGCGACCGCTGGCTGCAGCGCATGGCCGTGGTGCGCGACCTCGAGCCCTCGCAGCGCGACCGGGTGCGCGGCACGCGCGTCATCGCCACCGATTTCACGCCGTTCCTGGAAGAGGCCGCGGCCCGCGACGAGGCCGCCCTGGTCCAACTGGCCGCCGAAGAGCAGCGATGAGCGAGCCCATGACGGATCGGTCCACCCTCTCCCGCGACGAGAAGCTCGCGCTGCTGGCTCGCCTGGCGCGGCAGAAGGAGCGCGCCGCGCGCTTCTTCCCCCTCACCTTCGCCCAGCAGCGCCTGTGGTTCCTCGACCAGCTCGATCCCGGGAGCCATGCCAACAACATCTTCCGCGCCGTCACCTGGAGCGGTCCCCTGGACGCCGAGGCCCTGCGCCGCGCCCTCTCGGAGGTGGTCCGCCGTCACGAGTCGCTGCGCAGCTTCTTCCCGGAGGTGGACGGCGAGCCGCGGCAGAAGGTCGCCCCCGCCGCCGAGCTCGCCCTGCCGGTGGAGGATCTGGGCTCCCTGCCGCTCGAAGCGGGGCGCCGGCGCGCCCGCGAGCTGGCCGAGGAGGAGTCGCGCCACGGCTTCGACCTGGCCCGCGGACCTCTCTTCCGCCCCCGTCTCGTGCGGCTGGCGGCGACGGAGCACGTGCTCTTCCTCGCCCTGCATCACATGGTCTCCGACGGCTGGTCGATGGGCCTGCTCTTCCACGAGCTGACCGTGCTCTACCGGGCCTTCGCCGCGGGGCTCCCCTCGCCGCTGCCCGAGCCGGGCCTGCAGTTTCCGGACTTCGCGGCCTGGCAGCGCGAGCGGCTCACCGGCGAGCGGCTGACGGGCGAGCTGGCCTGGTGGCGCGAGCGGCTGGCCGGCTTCCCCGACTACCTGGAGCTGCCCGGCGACCGCCCGCGCTCCGCCGCCGGCTCCTTCCGGGGCGCCCTCGAGACCTTCGCGGTGCCGCCGGAGCTGTCGGAGGAGCTGCGCGTCCTGGCCCGTAGCGCCGGCGCCACGCCGTTCATGGTGCTGCTCGCCGCCTTTGAAACCCTCCTGTACCGCGTCAGCGGGCAGGACGCCTTCCTGGTGGCCACCAACGTCGCCGGCCGCAACCGCACCGAGCTGGAAGGGGTGATCGGCTTCTTCACCGAGATCCTGCTGCTGCGCGCGCGGCTGGACCGCGACGTCACCTTCCGCGAGCTGCTCGCCTGGGTGCGCCGCGACTCGCTGGACGCTCAAGCCCACCAGGAGCTCCCCTTCGAGCGCCTGGTCGAGGAGCTGCAACCCGAGCGCCACCTCTCCCACAACCCGCTCTACCAGGTGCTCTTCGTCCTCCAGAACCTGCCGGGCGGCGGCGCCGTCGAGCTGCCCGGACTGCGGCTCGGCACCCTGCCCCTGGAGCGCGGTCTCGCCAAGCTGGACCTGACCCTGGAGATGATGGAGCACGATGGCGTCTTCAGCGGTTACTTCGAGTACAACACCGACCTCTTCGAGCGGGCGACCGTCGAGCGCCTGGCGGGTCACTTCCTTCAGCTCCTCGGCGAAATTGCCGGCGGGGGAGCCGACCGGCCGCTCGGCGAGCTGACGCTGCTCACCCCCGAGCAGCGGCAACAGGCGCTCACCGGCTGGAACCCGCGCTTTTCCGGCGCGCCCGGCCTCGTTCCCGAGCGGATCTCCGAGCAGGCGCGGCGCACCCCCGAGGCGCCGGCGGTGCTGTTCGAGGGCGGTGTCCTGACCTTCGCGGAGCTGGAGGCCGGCGCCAACCGCCTGGCGCGGGCCCTGCGCCGGCTGGGCGTCGGGCTGGATACCCGCGTCGGGGTCTGCCTGGAGCGCTCGCTGGCGATGCCCATGGCGCTTTTGGGCGTTCTCAAGTCGGGCGCCGCCTGGGTGCCGCTCGATCCTTCCTACCCGCGGGAGCGGCTGGCGGTGGTGATCGAGGATACGGCGATGCCGGTGCTCCTCACCACCGGCGACCTCGCCGCCAGGATCCCCGTGGGTCCGGCGGGCGGTACCCGGGTGGTCTGCCTGGATGATCTCGGCGCTCCCGGCTTCGCCGCCGGCGAGGAGGCGTCCGCGCCGGACTGGGAGATCCACCCCGAGGGGCTGGCCTACGTCGTCTACACCTCGGGCTCCACCGGCCGCCCCAAGGGCGTCGGCGTTCCCCACCGGTCGCTCGCGAACCATGCCGCCGCCTGCGCCGAGCGCTACGCGCTGGGGCCTTGCGACCGCGCCCTCCAGTTCACCTCGATCAGCTTCGACATCACCTCCGAGGAGATCTTTCCCACCTGGCTCGCCGGCGGCGCGGTGGTGCCCCGTCCGCCGGGCCTCTTCCCCTCGATCCCCGAGCTGCACGCGCTGATCGAGCGCCACGGAGTCACCGTCGCCAACCTGCCGACCGCCTACTGGCACGAATGGGTGAGCGAGCTGGTGCGCTCGGGGGAGCGGCCGCCCTCGCCGCTGCGCCTGGTCATCGTCGGCACCGAGCAGGCCCTGCCCGAGCGCGTCGCCGAATGGCTGGAGGTGGCGAGGGGAGTGCGCTGGATCAACGGCTACGCCTCGACCGAGGCGACCGTCACGGCGCTCACCTGGGAGCCCGGCGCGGACGACGCCGAGTCGCTTCACGTCGCGCCGCGGGTGCCGGTGGGCAAGCCCATCCGCAACTGCCGCGTCTACGTGCTGGACGCCGCCATGGAGCCGGTCCCCATCGGCGTTCCCGGCGACGTCTACATCGGCGGCCCCAACGTCTCGCGCGGCTATCTCGGCTGGCCCGACCGCACCGCGGCCAGCTTCGTGCCCGACCCGTTCGCCGCCGAGTTGGGCTACGGCCCCGGCCAGCGTCTCTACCGCCAGGGGGACCGCGGGCGCTACTTGGTGGACGGCACCGTCGAGTGCCTCGGCCGCTCCGACTTCCAGGTGAAGGTCCGCGGCTTCCGGGTCGAGCCGGGGGAGATCGAGGCGATGCTGGCGCGTCACCCGGCGGTGGAAGGGTGCGTCGTGCTGGCCACGGACGACGGCTCCGGCAACCGGCGGCTGACGGGGTACGCGGCGCCCGTTCCCGGCCGTTCGCTGCAGGCCGAGGAGCTGCGCGCCTTCCTCAAGGACTCGCTGCCGGACTTCATGGTGCCGGCCGCCTTCGTCGTCCTGCCGTCGCTGCCGCTCAACGTCAACGGCAAGGTCGACCGGCGGGCGCTCGCCCGTTTCACGCCGGCGCCGGCGAGCTCGGGGATCGCGGCGGCCGGTGCCACAGAGGCGCTCCGCTCGCCCGTCGAAGAGCTGGTGGCCGCGATCTGGGCCGAGCTGCTGCACCTCGACCGGGTGGGGCCGCACGACAGCTTCTTCGAGCTCGGCGGCCACTCGCTGCTCGCCATCCAGGCCATCTCCCGCATGCGCGAGGCTCTCGGCGTCGAGGTGCCGCTGCGCGCGCTCTTCGAGGAGCCGACGGTGGCCGGCCTCGCCGCCGCCGTCGAGACCGCCCGCCGCGAGGAGGCCGGCCTGGTCGCCCCGCCCCTGGTGCCGGCGCCGCGCGACCTGCCGCTCGTCTGCTCCTTCTCGCAGCAACGGCTCTGGTTCCTCGACCAGCTCCTGCCCGGCGACCCGGCCTACAACATCCCGGTCGCCGTCCGCTTCCAGGGCGCGCTGGATCTCGGGGCTCTGGCGCTCGCCTTGAGCGAGCTGGTGCGGCGGCACGAGTCGTTGCGCACCACCTTCGCCGCGGCGCCGGGAGGGCAGCCGGTGCAGGTCGTCGCCGCTCCTTCCTCGGCGGTCGCACCGCCGCCGCTCGTGGACCTGCGGGCGCTGCCGGCGGCGGCGCGCGAGCCGGAGGCGTTCGCGCGCCTGATCGCGGAGTCCGTCCTGCCTTTCGACCTCGTGCGCGGGCCGCTGTGGCGCCCGTGCTTCTTCCGGCTGGGCGAGGACGACCTGCTGCTGTACTTCGCCATCCACCACATCGTCTGCGACGGCGTGTCGATCTCCATCCTGCTGCGCGAGCTGGTGATCCTCTACGGCGCCTTCGCGCGGGGCGACGGCTCGCCGCTGCCCCTCCTGCCGCTGCAATACGCAGACTTCGCCGCCTGGCAGCGTTCCTGGCTCCAGGGCGAGGCGCTGGCCCGGCAGGTGGCGTTCTGGCGCCAGCAGCTCACCGGCGCTCCCGTGGTCATCGAGCTGCCGACCGACCGTCCGCGGCCGGCGGTGCAGACCTCGCACGGCGCCCGCCGCTACTTCAGCCTGCCCGCGCCGCTGGTGAAGGATCTCGCGGCGCTCGGCCGCCGGGAGCGGTGCACGCTGTTCATGACCCTCCAGGGAGTGCTCAACGCCCTGCTCGGCCGCTACTCGGGGCAGGAGGACGTGCTCGTCGGCTGGCCGATCGCCGGCCGCAACCGCGCCGAGCTCGAAGGGGTGATCGGCTTCCTGGCCAACATCCTGGTGCTGCGCACCGACCTGCGGGGGGAGCCGGGCTTCCGCCGGCTCCTGGCGCGGGTGCGCGAGGCCGCGCTGGGCGCCTATGCCCACCAGGACCTCCCCTTCGAGCAGCTCGTCGAGGAGCTGCGGCCCGAGCGCCACCTCTCCCACAACCCCATCTTCCAGATCTTCTTCGTGCTCCACTACGCCGCCTCGGGAGCGCCGGGGCTGCCGGGGGTGGAGGTCGACGTGCCGTCGATCGACAACCGCACCACCCGCGGCGACCTCCTCGTCTCCCTCTCCGAGACGGGGGACAGCCTCGCCGGCCTGATGGAGTACAACACCGACCTCTTCGACGCCGCCACCATCGAGCGCATTACGGGCCACTTCGTCAATCTGATGCACGCCGTGCTGGCCGATCGGGAGACGCCGCTCTCGGCGTTGCCGATCCTCGGGGAGGAGGAGCGGCGGCAGATCGTCGAGACCTGGAACGAGACGGCGGCGCCGTTCCCGGCCGGTTGCGTCCACCAGCTCTTCGAGGAGCAGGCCGAGCGCTCGCCGGGGTCGGTCGCGCTGGTTTTCGACGGCGGCGAGAGCCTGGCCTATGGCGAGCTCAACGCGCGGGCCAACCGGCTGGCGCGTCGCCTGCGCGCCGAGGGCGTTGGCCCGGGGGTGCTGGTGGGGCTCTGCCTCGAACGCTCTCCGGAGATGGTGGTCGCCCTCCTGGCCGTGCTCAAGGCCGGCGGCGCCTACGTGCCGCTCGATCCGGCCTATCCGCCGGACCGCCTCGCCTTCGTGCTGGAGGATAGCGGCGCCCGTGTGCTCCTCACCCAGCCCGACCTGCGCTACAGCCTCTTGCTCGGAGAGGGGCTGACGGTGATCGAGGTGGAGCCCGGTGCCGGCGAGGGAGGCGTCACCGGGAATCCGGAGCCGCTCGCCGGCCCCGAGGACCTGGCCTACGTCATCTACACCTCCGGCTCGACGGGCCGCCCGAAGGGGGTCGAGGTGCGCCACGCGGGGGTGGTGAGCTTCCTGACCTCCATGGGGCGTTGCCCGGGGCTCGCGGCGGACGACGCGCTGCTCGCCGTCACCACCATCTCCTTCGACATCGCCGCGCTCGAGCTCTACCTGCCGCTCGCGGTGGGCGCCCGCATCGTGCTGGCCGGCCGCGACACGGCCGCGGACGGCGCTCGTCTGGCCGCCCTGCTCGCCGCCTCCGGCGCCAGCGCGATGCAGGCGACCCCGGCCACCTGGCGCCTGCTGCTCGCCGCCGGCTGGCCCGGCTCGCCGGGGCTCAAGGTCCTCTGCGGCGGCGAGGCGCTGCCGCTCGACCTGGCGGCCGAGCTGCTGCCGCGGGTGGGCTCGCTGTGGAACGTCTACGGCCCCACCGAGACCACCATCTGGTCCACCGTCGAGCCCGTGCTCGGGGCGGCGGCTCCCGGCGGCTCGGTGCCCATCGGCCGCCCCCTGGCCAACACCGCGGTCCACCTGCTCGACCGGCGCCTGCAGCCGGTGCCGGTAGGGGTGGCCGGCGAGCTGTACATCGGCGGCGTGGGTGTGGCCCGCGGCTATCTCGGCCGGCGCGAGCTGACGGCCGAGCGGTTCGTCCCCGATCCGTTCAGCGCCTCTCCCGGCGCACGCCTCTACCGCACCGGCGACCTCGCCCGCCACTTGCCGGACGGCCGCGTCGCCTACCTCGGCCGCACCGACTTCCAGGTCAAGGTGAGGGGGTTCCGCATCGAGCTGGGAGAGATCGAAGCCGCGCTCTCGCGGCATCCGGCCGTGGCGCAGGCCGTCGCCGCCGTCCACGAGGCGACGGCCGGCAATCCGCAGCTCGTGGCCTTCTACGTGCCGGCCGAGGGACGGGCGGCGAGCGTGGGAAATCTACGGGCGGCGCTGCGCGAAGAGCTGCCCGACTATATGATCCCCTCGCTTTTCGTGACGCTCCCGGCGCTACCGCTCACCCCCAACGGCAAGGTGGACCGCAAGGCCCTCCCCGCGCCCGAGGGCGGACGGCCCGATCTCGGGCGCGAGTACGTGGCGCCGGAGGGCGAGGTCCAGGAGAAGCTGGCGGCGATCTGGACCGAGGTCCTGCGGGTCGACCGGGTGGGAGCGAGAGACAACTTTTTCGAGCTGGGAGGGCATTCGCTGATGGCGACGCAGGTGCTCTCCCGCGTCCAGGGGACCTTCGGCGTCGAGCTGGCGCTGCGCGTCCTGTTCGACAACCCGACGGTGGCCGGCCTGGCCGAAGCGATCGTCCAGAAGAGCCTCGCGCACGCGGACGCCGATCTGCTGGCGAAGCTGCTCGCCGAGATTGAGAGAGATTGAGATGACGGAAACCGAGATCGCCAAGCGCATCGCCGACCTGCCGCCGGAGAAGCGGGCCCTGCTCTTCCAACAGTTGCAGAAGCAGCGGGGGAAGGAGCCGTTGCCCGCCTCGGCGCTCATCCCGCGCCAGAGCCGCGCCGCCGAGCACCATCCTCTGTCGTTCGCCCAGAAACGGCTGTGGTTCCTCTATCAGTACGAGCCGGAGAGCCCGGAGTACAACATCCCGCAGGCCTACCGAATCGAGGGCGAGCTGGAGCCGGAGATGATGCAGCGCGCCCTGCGCGAGGTCGTCCGCCGCCACGAGACGCTGCGCACCACGTTCCGCTCGATCGAGGGGGAGCCGGCCCAGGTCATCGCCCAGGTCGTCGACATGGAGGTTCCCTTCATGGACGTGCGCCCGCGCGTCGCCGATCCGGCGGACGCCTGGCAGGAGGCGCTGCGGCTGGCCACGGCGGACGCCCGGGAGCCGTTCGACCTGGCCCTCGGACCGCTGATGCGCGCCAAGCTCTTCCGCACCGGCGAGCGCGAGCACCTGCTCTACCACAACGTCCATCACATCGCCTACGACGGCTGGTCGATGGGCATCTTCGCGCGCGAGCTGGCGGCCGTCTACGACGCCTTCGCGGCCGGTCTCCCGTCGCCGCTGCCGGAGCTGGCGGTGCAGTATCTCGACTTCGCCGTCTGGCAGCGGCAATGGCTGTCGGGCGAGGTTCTCGCCCAGCAGACCGCCTACTGGCGCCGGCAGCTCTCCTCGGTGCCGCCGCTGGAGCTGCCGACCGACCGGCCGCGCCCGGCGGCGCGCACCCATCGCGGCGCCGCTCTGTCGCTGGGGATCGGCGACCGCCTGTCCCAGGACCTCAAGAGCTTCGCCCAGCGCGAAGGCTCGACCCTCTTCATCGTGCTGACGGCGGCGCTCAAGGCCCTGCTGCACCACTGGACCACGCAGGAGGACGTCTCGGTCGGCACGCTGATCGCCAACCGCCGCCGGCCGGAGATCGAGGCGCTCATCGGCTTCTTCGCCAACAGCCTGGCGCTGCGCACCGATCTCTCCGGTGACCCGGCGTTCCGCGAGCTGCTGGGCCGAGAGCGCGAGGTGTCGCTCGACGCCTACGCCCACCAGGACCTCCCCTTCGAGAAGCTGGTGGAGGAGCTCAACCCGCCCCGCGACCTGGCGCGGACGCCGCTCTTCCAGGTGATGCTGATCCTGCTCAACGCGCCGGGCGAGGCGATGGACCTCCCGGGCCTCAAGCTGCGGCCGGCGGCGATCGACAGCCGTACCTCCAAGATGGAGATGACCTTCTACCTGACGGAGACGCCCGGCGGCCTCGACGGCTTCGTCGAGTACAACACCGACCTCTTCGACGAGTCCACCCTGGAACGCCTGGCCGCTCACTACCGGCGGCTGCTCGAAACGGCGATCGCCCGGCCCGAGACGCGCCTGTCGGAGCTGTCGCTGCTCTCCGAGGACGAGCGGCGGCAGGTGCTCCTCGACTGGAACGCCACGGCGGCCGAAATGCCCGCCGCCACGCTGCATGGCTGGATCGAGCGGCGGGCGCGGCAGGCGCCCGAGGCGGCGGCGGTCGAGTTCGAGGGGAGCCGGCTGACCTACGGCGAGCTGGACGCCCGGGCCAACCGCCTGGCGCGCCACCTGCGCCGGCTCGGCGTGGGCGCGGAGACCTTCGTCGGCGTGGCGCTGGAGCGGTCGCTCGACATGGTGGTGGGCGTGCTCGCGGTGCTCAAGGCGGGAGGCGCCTACGTGCCGCTCGATCCGGAGTACCCGCGGGAGCGGCTCGCCTGGATGCTGGAGGACTCGCGGGCGCCGGTGCTGCTCACGCAGGAGCGGCTCCTGGCGCGCCTGCCGGCGAGCGGCGCGCGGGCCGTGGTCGTGGACCGCGATGCCGCCGACATCGCGGCGGAGAGCGCCGATGCCCTGGATCCCGCTGACATCGTGGTCGCGCCGCACAACTTGGCCTACGTCATCTACACCTCCGGCTCGACCGGCAAGCCCAAGGGCGTGCAGATCCCGCACGCGGCCGTGGTCAACTTCCTGAGCTCGATGAGCAAGCAGCCGGGCCTGACCAGCGCCGATACCCTGCTCGCCGTCACCACTCTGTCCTTCGACATCGCCGGTCTCGAGCTGTACCTGCCGCTGGTCGTCGGCGCCCGCCTGGTGCTGGCCTCCCGCGAGACCGCCCAGGCCGGCGAGCAGCTCGCCGAGCTCATGACGCGCTGCGGGGTCACCGCCATGCAGGCCACCCCGGCGACCTGGCGGCTGCTGCTGGCGGCGGGATGGACCGGCGACCGCGGTCTCAAGATCCTCTGCGGCGGCGAGGCGCTGCCGCGCGACCTCGCCAACCAGCTCCTGGGGGCCTGCGGCTCGCTGTGGAACGTCTATGGACCCACCGAGGCCACGATCTGGTCGACCCTCGACCGGGTGACCCCCGCGGGGCCGATCACCATCGGCCGTCCGCTCGACAACACCGGGCTCTACCTGCTGTCGAGCCGCTTGAACCCGGTGCCGGTCGGCGTCCCGGGCGAGCTGCTGATCGGCGGCGACGGCCTCGCGCGCGGCTACCGCGGCCGGCCCGACCTGACGGCGGAGAAGTTCATTCCGCACCCCTTCGCCGGGCTGCGGGGCGAGCCCGGGGCGCGCCTCTACCGCACGGGCGACCTGGCCCGCCACCTTCCCGACGGCCGCGTCGAGTTCCTCGGCCGTATCGACCACCAGGTCAAGGTCCGGGGCTTCCGCATCGAGCTGGGCGAGATCGAGGCCGCCCTCGGCCTGCACCCCGCCGTCGCCCAGACCGTCGTCGTGGCGCGCGAGGACACGCCGGGCAACAAGAAGCTGGCGGCCTATCTCGTCCTCGCCGCCAATGCCGCCGGCGCCGCCGTCACCCAACCGCCGAGCGTCACCGACCTGCGCGCCTTCCTCAAGGAGAAGCTGCCGGAGTACATGATCCCGGCCCTCTACACCTTCCTCCCGGCGCTGCCGCTGACCCCCAACGGCAAGGTGGATCGCCGGGCGCTGCCGGCGCCGGACAAATCGGCCGCCGTGCGCGAGTACGTCGCGCCGCGCGACGAGAAAGAGCGGTTCTTCTGCGAGCTGTGGCAGGAGCTGCTCGGCCTGCCGCGGATCGGCATCAGCGACGACTTCTTCGAGCTCGGCGGCGACTCGCTGCTGGTCATCCGCGTCGTCACCAAGGCCAACAAGGCGGCGCTGGGCATCACCACCAAGCAGGCCTTCCAGCATCGCACGGTGGCGGAGCTGGCGGCGGTGGCCGGCACGGTCCAGATCCTGGCGGAGCAGGGGCTCGTCACCGGGCCGAAGCTCTTCACGCCGGCGGAGCTCCACTTCCTCGACCTGGGCCATGCCAACCCGGACTTCCACAGCATCGGCACGCTCCTCGCGCCGAAGGACGTCGATCTCGATCTCGCCCTGTTCGAGAAGGCTCTCGAGCACGTCATGCTGCACCACGACAACCTGCGGGTGCGGATGACGCCCGAGACGCGGCTCGTCATCGATCCGCCGGGAGCGCGCGTCAATCTGCTGCGTATCGATCTTTCCCGCGTCCCCGAGGAGCAGAGGCGACGGGTGATGTCCGCTGCCGTGCGGCACCTGGTCGTCAGTTGCCGGATGGAGGAGGGCAACCTGGTGCGGACGGCGGCCTTCGAGTTCGAGCCCGGCAAGATCCACAACCTGTTCATGACCGCCCACTTCATGGCCGCGGACGTGGGCTCCTGGCAGATCCTGCTCGACGACGTCGATACGGCCTACCGCCAGCTCGCGGCCCGCCAGCCGGTCGCCGTGCCGCGCAAGACGACGTCGGCGAAGCAGTGGGCCGAAAGGCTGGCCGAGCGCGCCAAACCCGGCGGCATGCCCCAGCAGGAGAGGGACTACTGGCTGGCCCAGGCGCCCCTCAACCCGCCGCGCTTCCCCATGGACCACGACCTGGGGCCCAACGACTGGATCACGGCGGAGGCCGAGCAGGTGGAGCTGGACCTCGAGGAGAGCGCCTTGCTCTTGCAGCAGGTGCCGCGCTTCCACGGCGTCCAGATCGACGCCCTGCTGGCGACGGCGATCCTCTCGGCCTTCGAGGGCTGGATCGGCGCTCGCTCGCTGCCCATCCTGCTGCTCGGACACGGCCGCGAGGCGCTATATGACGACATGGACCTGACGCGCACCATCGGCTGGTTCAACACCATCTACCCGGTGCTCCTCGACATGGGTCCGAACCCCGATCTCGTCGAGAGCGCGCGCGAGCTCAACCGCCAGCTCCGCCGCGTGCCCCACGGCGGCACCGGCTACGGCATCCTGCGCTATCTCAGCCAGGACCCCGACGTCGCCGGCCACCTGGCGAAGGCGCTGGAGCCCCAGATATTCTTCAACTACTTCGGCCCCGACAACGCCAAGGAGCTGGGCTGCCTGAAGAAGCTCCAGAACTTCGGCGGCTATCATCAGGACCTCTTCACGAAGCGGATGTGCCCGCTCGCGATCAGCGGCCTCGTCATCCAGGACAAGGTGCTGTTCAAGTGGGAGTACAATACGAACCTCCACAAACCCGAGACGATACAGCCCTTGGCGCGGCGTTGCGGCGAGGTCCTGCGCTGGTTCGTCAACGACTATCGGGCCCGCAGCCAGGGCCAGGCTCCGAGCTAGCTCCAGGTACCGAGACCGCCAATGGAAACCGTCGAGGAAAAAGCGCACCTGCTGCACTGGCGAGCCCTGTGGAGCGACGTCTACGGGCGCAGCGGCCCACCGCGGGACCCCGCGCTCCACCTGGCCGGCTGGACCAGCAGCTACACCGGCATGCCGATCCGGGAAGCGGAGATGAAGGAGTGGGTGGAGCGCACCGTCGAGCGGTTGCTCGATCCGGCGCCTCGCCGCCTGCTGGAGATCGGCTGCGGCACCGGCATGCTGCTGCTGCGTGTGGCTCCCCATTGCGCCGCGGCCACGGCCATGGACTTCTCGCCGGAGGCCCTCGCCTACGTGCGGGGCCGCCTGGACGAGGAGGGGCTGTCGCACGTCACCCTGTTGCAGCGCACCGCCGACGACCTCACGGAGCTCGGAGGGGCCGGCTTCGACCTCGTCGTCCTCAACTCGGTCGTCCAGTATTTCCCCGATACCGGCTACCTCCTGCGCGTGCTGGCGGGAGCGGCCGCCGCGGCGGCCCCCGGCGGCAGGATCTTCCTCGGCGACCTGCGGAGCCTGCCCCTGCTCGAAGCCTTCCACGCCTCCGTCCAGCTCCAGCAGGCGGATGCGGCCACACCGCTCGGCGAGCTGCGCGAGCGGGTGCAGGCGGCGGCGGAGCAGGAGCGGGAGCTGGCGATCGACCCGGCCCTGATCGCCGCCCTGCCCGGGACGCTGCCGGGTGTCGGCCGGGTCGAGATCCAGCTCAAGCGGGGTCGCGCCCGCAACGAGCTGACCCGGTTCCGCTACGACGCCGTTTTACATCTCGCCGGCGGAGCGCCTGCCGGGCCGGAGCCCGAAAGCTGGCTGAAGGGGAGCGATCCGGAAGCGGCTCCGGCGGCGCTGCGCCGCCGGCTGGCCGCCGAGGCGCCGGCGGTGCTCGGCGTTCGCCGGGTGCCCAACGCCCGCCTGGCCGCCGAGGTCGAGGCTCTGCGCCTGCTGCGCGAGGACGGCACCCTGGAGACGGCCGGCGAGCTGCAGGCGGCCCTGCGCCGGGCTCACCCCGGCGGCGTGGAGCCGGAGGAATTCTGGAGCCTCGAACGGGAGCTGCCGTACCGGGTCGAGATCCGCTGGGCGGGGGACGGCGCGGCGGGAGACTATGACGTGCTCTTACGGCGCCGGGAGGCGGCGCCGGGCACGCCCTGACGACAAGAAATCTAGAGACGGGACCGCCCGAGAAGGGCGCTCCGAGACGTTTGACCCGGGCGCGGCCCGAAACGAGGAGAGTACATGTCGGAGCATCAACCAGCGAAGGGAATGAAGGCCTTCAGCCTGATCTGGATCGGACAGCTTGTCTCGCTGCTCGGTTCCGGGCTCACCAGCTTCGCCCTCAGCATCTGGGCGCTGGAACGGTCCCATTCCGTTACCCAGTACACCGTAATCATCGTCTTCGCCAGCCTCCCCGGAGTGCTGGTCGCCCCCTTCGCGGGCGCCCTGGTGGACCGCTGGGACCGCCGCATGGTGATGCTGCTGTCCGACCTGGGTCCGGCGCTGGTCACCCTGGTCTACGCGTATCTGCTGTGGAAAGGCCAGCTCCAGATCTGGCACATCTACATCGGCGTCGCCTGGAACTCGATCCTGGGCACTTTCCAGTGGCCGGCCTACATCTCGGCCATCACCATGCTGGTCGATCGCAAGCAGTTCGGCCGGGTCAACGGCATGCTGGAGTTCGGCGGGGCGGCCACCACCATCGCGGCGCCGGCGCTGTCGGGCCTGCTGCTGACCCTGGTCGACATCTGGGGCGTGCTGCTGATCGATTTCGCCACCTTCCTGTTCGCCGCCGCGACGCTGCTTTTCATCAGCATCCCGCGCCCCGAGGTCAGCGCCGAGGGCCGCAGGGCCAAGGGCTCCATCTGGAAGGAGGCCGCCTTCGGCTGGACGTTCATCCGCGAGCGCCCCGGCCTGTTCAACCTGCTCCTCTTCTTCGCCGTGGTGAACTTCGCCGTCTGCGTCTGCGGGGTGGCGACCATGCCCATGGTGCTGGGCTTCACCCACTCGCGGGCGGCGGTAGGCACCATCATGTCGCTGGTCGGCGTGGGCATGCTCATCGGCGGCGGCATCATGACCGCCACCGGCGGCCCCAAGCGCAAGATCTACGTCGTGCTGGGCGCCGGGCTGGTGTACTCCATCTGCTTCGTGCTGGTGGGGCTCAAGCCGTCGCTCCCCCTGGTGGGGTTGGGAGTGCTCATCTGGTACATCGTCCTGCCCATCCAGAATAGTTGCAGCACGGCGATCTGGCAGACCAAGACACCCCCCGACGTCCAGGGACGGGTGTTCTCCATGCGCCGCGTGATCGCCCAGTTCACCACTCCCCTCGGCGACTTCAGCGCCGGCCCTCTGGCCGACAAGGTCTTCAACCCCATGCTGATGCCCGGCGGCAATCTGGCCCACAGCGTCGGCAAGGTGATCGGCGTAGGGCCGGGGCGAGGCATCGGCCTTATGTACCTGATCATGGCCCTGGTCCCGGGGCTGGCCGCGCTCTGGGGTTTCCTCAACCCGCGAGTGCGAAACGTCGAGACCGAGCTGCCGGACGCGCCGAGGCGGCAACCTGCTCCGCCGCCGCCTCCCCCGGAGGAGGCCCCGGCAGAGGCCGCCCCCCCGGCCGAGACCCCGGCGCAAGCCTGACCCCTGATTTCCTTTGTGGAGACGAGCCGCTGATGAGAGACTTGACCTCGAGAGCCCGAACCCGTTTCCTCGCCGCAGGCTGGCTTGCCGTTGCTCTCGCCGGCAGCGCCCTGGCGCAACAGCCGCAACAGCCGCCGCCCTCGCCTCCGGCGGCGACCCCGACAGCGCCCCCGCTGCGCCAGTTCCCGGTTACGCGCGCCGCCACGCCGGTCAAGATCGACGGCGTGCTCGACGACGAGGCCTGGAAGACCGCGACGGTGATCGACCTGCCCTATGAATGGTTCCCCGGCGACAACGCGACGCCGCCGGTCAAGACCGACGCCCTGGTGACCTACGACGGCGACTACCTCTACGTCGCCTTCCGTTGCCAGGACCCCGACCCGAAGGCCATCCGCGCCCATCTGATGGATCGCGACGCGTTAGGCACGTTCCTCCAGGACGACCACGTCGGCTTCAGCGTCGACACCTTCAACGACGAACGGCACGCCTTCCAGTTCCGCGTCAATCCGCTCGGTGTGCAGATGGACGGCACGTTCAGCGAGGCCAACGGAGCGGAGGACTTCTCCTGGGACGCGATCTGGAACGCCGCCGGACGCATCACCGCCGGCGGCTGGGAGGCGGAGATCGCCATTCCGCTGCGCCAGCTCCGCTTCCCGCGCACGGCGAGCGTCCAGACCTGGGGCTTCGACATCTTCCGCAGCTATCCGCGCAGCGTCCGCCACCGGATCACCTCGCGCTTCACCGACCGGGCCAAGGACTGCATCCTCTGTCAGGAGAACAAGGTCAGCGGCTTCCAGGGGATGGCGCCCGGCCGCAACCTGGAATTCGATCCGACGCTGACCGGTCTGCGCACCGATACCCTCGATTCCTTCCCCGACGGACATCTCCAGAAGGACAAGTCCAAGGTCGATCCGGGGCTCACCGCGCGCTGGGGAGTCACCCCCAACATGACGCTGAGCGCCGCCGTCAACCCCGACTTCTCGCAGGTCGAGGCGGACGTGGCGCAGCTCGCGATCAATACCCGTTTCGCCCTCTTCTTTCCCGAAAAGCGCCCCTTCTTCCTGGAGGGGGCCGACCTCTTCCTCACTCCGCTCCAGGCGGTCTTCACCCGGACGGTGGCGGACCCGAACTGGGGAGCCAAGCTCGACGCCAAGGAGGGCAAGAACGCGCTCGGGCTTTTCGTTTCGCAGGATCAGATCAACAACCTCATCATCCCGTCCAACCAGGCATCGAGCTTCGCCTTCCTCGACGACAACGTGAACAGCGCCGTTCTCCGCTACCGCCGCGACGTGGGGGAACGATCCGCCCTGGGCGTGCTGTATACCGACCGCGAGGGCGAGGGGGACGACTACCACAACCGGATGGCGGGGCTCGACGGCTTTTTCCGCTTCACCCCCTCGGACACCATCCGCGTCCAGTACCTGAGATCGGACACCCAATACCCGCTGGCGATCGCGCAGAGCAGACACCAGCCGCTCGGCTCCTTCGACGACGACGCGTACCACCTGCAGTACGACCACTTCGCCCAGAATTGGAAGGGCACCATCTTCTATCAGGACCTGGGACCCGAATTCAGGGCTGACAGCGGTTTCATTCCACGGGTCGACATCAGGAACGTGGAAGGGCAGTTTGAGCGCTTTTTCTACGGCGACAAGAAATCCTGGTATGCCCAAACGAGCGTCGGCTTCCATGCGCTGCGCACCGAGAACCACCAGGGGCTGCTGACGGATCAGAGCGCCGAGCTGTACGGCACCTACTCGGGTGCCATGCAGTCGGCGCTCGACGTCCACTACCTGCACAACAAGACCTTCTTCGACGGCACGACTTTCGATCTGGATCAGCAGGTGTTCAACTTCGCGATAAGTCCGACGGGCGGGCTCAGGTTCGGTCTCTCCGCTCAGTTCGGGGACGACATCGACTTCGACAACACCCGGCCGGCGCGGTCGGTGACCTGGCTCCCCTCGGTGCAGGTCCGCCTGGGCCAGCACCTGAACGTCACCGGGTCGTATCAGGATTCGCGGCTGTGGGTCAAAGGCGGCGAGCTCTTCGATGCCCGGCTCGCGCAGACGCGCATCATCTATCAGTTCAACGTCCGCACGTTCGTGCGCGCCATCGTCCAGTACCAGGACCTCGAGCTCGATCCGTCGCTCTACCTGTTCCCCGTCGACAGCCGGCAGCGGAACCTCTTCGGGCAGTTCCTCTTCTCCTACAAGATCAACCCGCAGACCGTGCTGTTCACGGGCTACACCAACACTCAGGTCGGACAGTTCAGAACTCCCCTCACGCAGACCGACCGATCCTTCTTCCTGAAGATCGGCTACGCGCTGCTGTTCTAGGAGGTTTCAGGGTGCCACGCTCCCTCCGGGGGCCTGGCACCTGTTGCGCTACGGCTGGCGCGCCCCGAGCGGCTCCGACGCGAACGCCGCGATGAGCTCGGCGGTGCGTTTGGGCTGGTCGATCGAAACGAACGTGTAACTGTCCGCGATCGGCTCCAGACGCGCCTTCGGGAACGCTCCGGCCATGCGCTCGGCGTAACGGAGCTTGAAGATGCGGTCCTCCGGAGCCCAGGCGAGCAGCACCGGCTTGTCGAACTGACCGAAGCGCTCGGCCGCCTCGAGCGTGTAGCGGGTGGAGATCCCCTTCAGCACGGCCGTGAGATCGCCGCGGATTGCGGCGTTCGAGAGCATCGGCGCGAGCCAGGCGTCGCTCAGGGCATCGGGGATGCCGTGCTTGGCCAGCCAGCCAAACGCGAGCGGAAGCCGCCGAAAGACCCGCGGACGTAGCGATTGCGCCATGACAAAGATGCCGCCGGGGACGCGAGCGAGCACCTGCATCGAAAGGAACATCGGCGGCAGGAAGTTCTCATAGGCGTCGCACGGGGTCAGCACGAGGCGGGCCAGCCGCTCGGGGTGATGCACGGCGACGAGCTGGCAGACCGCGCCGCCGGTGTCGTTGCCGACGAGCGTGACGCCCTCCAGCTTCAGCTCCGACATGAAGCCGGCGACGAGCGCGGCGAGGCCGAGCGGCGAGAGGTCGGCCCCGGGATTCATCGCCAGCTCGTGCGCGCCCAGCGGCCAGTCGGGCACGATCACGCGGAAGTCGCGCGCGAGCTGCGGTGCCACCTCGCGCCACAGCCGTCCGTCCACGAGCAGGCCATGCACGAGCAGGATCGGCTCGCCTGAGCCGAGCTCGCGATAGCGGATCGTTCCCTGCGCCAGCCGCGCCTCGCGTACGGGGGCGTCGCTGAGCGAGCTGCCGCCCGGTGCGCTCATCGTGCCGGCCTCGCCGTGTTGATCTCGCTGGTCATGCTCAAAGCTTTCGCTCCTTTGGCAGTCGGAGAGGGGAGGTATCTATCTATTTAGCATGTAGGTAGTATGAATGTCAAAGCCGCGGCCCGTCCTCTTTTCACCGAGGCGCCACGTCCTCTCCATGGTCACAGGACCCTTCTCACCGTCACGCGAACGTTGGTGACATCGACCTGAAACTCCGGCGGCGGGTTGCCGTTCTTCTTCAGCTCACGCTCGGCGGTCGGAATGCCAGCACCGTAGTGCTGAACGAAGCCCAGGACGCGCAGCGCTTCCGCGAGGTTGGGATTGCGGTAGTCGGTCAGGCCCGGCTCGCCGAAGTTCTCCGCTGAGACCGCGCCGAAGGGGCCGCCCGGGCTCATGATCTCTATGCGGTCGTCGTACCAATAGACCCGAACGGGTGCGTTTGTGGCCTCGTAGGTCCGGTGCAGGACTGCGTTGCGAACGAACTGCTGCAACGCCGGCAGGGGGTAGGTCTGGGTGCGTTGCTCGATCGGGCCGCTCACGGCGGTCCTGTTGTGCGAGACCAACTTGTCGTCGATTCGCCGGAGGACGTCCTGGAGCGGTCCATCGATCAGGAGCTCGTCGACGATGGGATCACCCAGCGCATCGCCTGCGATTCGGAGAAATTGAATGTAGGCGCCGGGGAAGAAGTCACGGGGGCGATTGCCGAGAACCAGAACGCCCAGCACTGTGGGAACGGGGGTGTCGGCCGCGACGATCATCTTGGTGGCCGCAAGTCGTTGCTCGAGGCTTCGGTCGTTCGCCTCCAGCACGTCGCGAGCGAACGCCGCGGGAAGGTAACTCTTCTCGAAGAACCGGAGGTCGAGGTCGTCAAGCGTTCCTGTATGCACCGGCTGCACATCGAAGGGCCGGTCGCGATTCTCCGCGAGATCGGACTCCAAGTCGAACAGCATGCGTTCCAAGTCCTGGTCACTGTAAACGGTCAAGCTTCCTCCACGTTAGCCCCTGAGTGCCCGCCGGGTAGGGCGGGGGCCGGCAAGGCCAGTGACTGGACCATACAGGAGTCTTTGACGGCGTCCAATGCCTCGGAGCGCATTTGAGCCATCACTGGTGAGCTCAACACCCAGCTTGTTGTATAATGCCGTTACGACATAGAGGAGCGGGGCGATGACGAGGCTTTCTCGCAAGTTGAATCTCGTTGCCTGGGCTGTGCTGTGGATTGCTTCGGCCGTTCCACTGGCAGCCCAGGCGCCGCGCTGGAGGGCGACCGGTCCCCGCGGGGGGACTGGAAGCTTGGCGACGGCGGCGGGCGGCGCGGGCGTCGTCTGGGCGGTGGCCTTTGGCCGAGCCCCCTTGCGGTCGCTCGACGGCGGCGCCTCCTGGACACGGCCGGCGGTTTCAATTCCCTACGCGCAATACTACTTCGCCGTGGCGACCGATCCGGTGGATCCTCTCACCGTCTACGCGGAAGGCTTCGCGGGCCTCGCCAGGACGAGCGACGGCGGCGCCACCTGGAGCCTCATCAATTCGACGCCGGTCGGCGCCTTTGCCATCGCCCCCTCGGCGCCGGCAACGCTGTACCTGGCGCGGTATTACAACTCCGTGGGGAACCCCCTCTCGCGCAGCGACGACGGGGGAGCGACCTGGCGGGCGCTGCCGGCTCTGCCGCCGGGGGTTGAATCCATCTTCGATCTCGCCGTTGATCCGGCGGATCCCGGCAACGTCTACGCTCAGGGGTTTTCGCCGTCCAGGCGGTTCTTCCTCCACAGCACCGACGGCGGCGGGAGCTGGCTCACCGGTTCCATGCCACCTGGGGACCACCTCAGCAGCCTGCAGATCGGTCCACAAGGAGCTCTCTACGGCTTGGCGAGCGCGTTCGGACCGGTGGTGCGCAGCCGGGACGGCGGCCAGACCTGGGAATCCATCAACGCCGGCCTGCCCTACTCCTCGGTGCCGGGGAGCCTCGTCCGCGAGCGGACCTCGGGCAACCTCTATCTCGCCACGGGTGTTGATCAGGGTTCCGCGACGCTGGGGCAGGTCTGGAGGAGCGCCGACGGCGGGACGACGTGGACCAAGCTCGTCGAGCGCTCCGGCCTCCTTTACCCGCTGGCGCTCGACGGCGCTCTCCCGGGCCGGCTCTACGTGGGGACGGAAGACGCGGGGCTGTTGGCGAGCGCCGACGCCGGTCAGCACTGGCAGCTCGCCGGCGCGGGCTTCCTCGCGCCGAGCGCACTCGACCTGGCTGTCGATTCGCAGCTCGCCGGCACACTGTATGCGGTCCTCGAGCCGCCGCTGGACGGCGCCGTCCTGCAGCCCCCCTTGCCGCGGACCCAACTCGCGCGCACAACGGATGGCGGCGCCACCTGGACGAGCTGGACGCCCCGCAATCAGGACGGCGCGCCCATCTCGCTCCGGCCGGTCGTGGCCGACCCGTTCACCGCGGGCTCGCTCTACGGCAGCGTCGGCCCCGTGCTCTTTCACAGCTCGGATGGTGGGAAGATCTGGCGCTCCTCCAGTCCATTCCCTCCCTTCTTCGTGGTCAGCGGGGTGGGCTTGTCGGGCCTCGCGGCCGATCCGTTCCATGCCGGAGTGCTCTTCGCCGCCGGCTTCCTTGACAACGGAACCAGCGTGGTGCTGCGCAGCGCCGACGGCGGGCAGAGCTGGACCAAGGTCCTGGGGGTCGGCGAGCCGTGGGTGACCGCCCTGCTCGTGGATCCGACATCCCCCGGGACCGTGTTCGCCGGCGGGCGTGGCGGCTTCTGGCGAAGTCTGGACGGGGGCCTGAGCTGGGCCTCCACCGGCCCCGGCCCAGGTCTCATCGGCCAGCAGTGGGTCGTCGGACTGCAGACCGACGCCGGCCACAACCTCTATGCGGAGCTCGGACTGCCGGGCGCGGAGCACACGCTCTACCGTAGCGCCGACCGCGGCACCACCTGGAGCCCGATCGACGCCGGCCCGCTCGCCGGCGTCCAGGTGAACGACCTCCTGGTCGATCCGCGGGGAACGGCCCTCTATGCCGGCACCAATAACGGGATCTACGTCTCCCAGGACGGCGGAGCGCACTGGACGGCCGCCGGCGACGGCCTCACCGCAGGCGGCTTCGCCCCGTACGTCTCCCGGCTTGCCGCCGACCCCGCCCATGCGGGAGCCCTCATCGCCGCCACGGAGGACGGCCTGTTCGCTTCGCCGCTGCCGAGCGCCTGCATTCCGAGCGACCTGGTCCTCTGTCTTGCGGGCGGAAAATTCGCCGCGCGGGCCCACTGGAGCCTCCGGAACGGCACCTCAGGTGACGGGCACGCCTCCACGCTGACCGACCGCAGCGGCAGCTTCTGGTTCTTCTCGCCGGGCAGCCTGGAGCTGACCCTGAAGATGATCGACGGCCAGACCGTGAATCATCATTTCTGGCTGTTCGGCGCCGACTTGACTGACGTCGCCTACACCCTGACGGTCACCGAGGTGGCGACCGGAGCCCAGAGAACCTACAGCAGCCCGGGAGGGAGCTTCGCCAACTTCGCCGACACGTCCGCCTTCGAGGTTGCCGGAACGGCGAGCCCCGGAGCCGCCGAGGTCTCATCGGCGGCGGCCATCTCGCTCTCCTCGCGCTCCTCGCCCCTCGTGTCCGCAGCCACGTCCGCCTGTGTCCCGGCGGCCGATACCCTCTGCCTCGCGGGGTCGCGCTTCGCGGTGCAAGTCACCTGGTCGCTGCCGGGTACCGGCGCCACATCCGCGGTCGCCACGCCGCTCGTCCAGAACACCGGAACCTTCTGGTTCTTCAGCCCGCAGCTCCCGGAGCTGACCGTCAAGGTGCTCGACGGCCGGCCGCTCAACGGGCACTTCTGGGTATTCCTCGCCGGCCTTTCGGACATCAACTACACTACGACCGTAACCGACACGGTCACCGGTGCCACGAAGCACTACGTCCACCCCGCGGGCACGGTGGGGAGTATCGCGGATACGAGCTTCTAGCTCTCAGGGGAGATGACGATGGGGATCGAGGACTCGACATCGTGTGGTTCCGACCTCACATCGGGTCCTTGCGATCTCGCACTGTCACGTTGGGACCTCGCATCGTGACGCTGGGCCCTCACCTTGCGGCATTGTAGCCACTCCTTGCGGGATTGCGGCCTCACTTTGCGGCATTGGGTGCTCTCCTTGCGGCATTGCGACCTCACAATCTGACTTTGTGAGCTCGCAATCTGAGATTGTGACCTCGCAATCTGACTTAGTGAGCTCGCAATCTGAGAATGTGGCCTCGCAATCCGGGATTGCGACCTCTCAATCTGACTTTGCGACCTCACATTCTGGGATTGCGACCTCGCAATCTGACTTTGTGAGCTCGCAATGTGGGATTGCGACCTCACAATCTCAGAATGTGACCTCACAATCTGGCATTGCGAGCTCGCAATGAGCCGTTGTGACCTCTCAACAAGCCGTTGCGACCTCACAATCTGGGATTGCGAGCTCACAATGTGGGATTGTGACCTCTCAATGAGCTGTTGCGACCTCGCAAGGAGCCATTGAGTGCTCACAACGAGCCGTTGCGACCTCTCAATGGGCTGTTGGGTGCGTCCAACGAGTCATTGCGACCTCGGACTCTCGGAGCGTCGGATCCTACCAGTCATCAATTCCCTGCGCCAGACGGTCGACGCCGGGCGGGAGCTCGACCTTCCCCCCAAGAATGTAGAGACGCTCCGTTTCCGGGGGAACCCCGGATGGGGGCGTCTCCGAGGCGGAGACGTCCTCTCATCTCTCGAAAACGGTTCCGCGGGCATTGCGGTCGCCCTGAGCCGGCGTGGTTCTTCCGGGGACGATCCCTTCCCTTGGGACCGTTGCCGCCGATCCGGAGACGCCCCCATCGGGGGTTCCCCCCGAAACGGGGCGTCTCTACATTCTTGGAGGGGATTGGCGCTTGGAAGTCGAGGTCTTCTGTGCGCCCAAGCTACACCACGTGATCCGGGGACTGGCGGCAGGGGTGTCCGGATCGCCGTTCGCGCCGGGGATCAAATTCCGGTTACGAGAAGGTCGATTGCAGCGATGATCTCCGTGCGGTGCTGTGGGACCTGGGTAACCGGGGCTCCCAACTCGCTCTTGGGGATGCCGGCGAGTTGAGGTGTCAGCATCACGAACGGCTCGCCTTCGATCACCAAAAGCGGCGTCAACGTTTTCAGGGCCTTCCCTTTCAAGGCGGAAGCCGGATGGAGAGGCACCACAACCCTGGTTTCCAAGCCGCTCAGCAGATCATTTGGATGTCAATAAGAAAGGGAACCGCGGCTCGGGTGTGAGGATTTTTGTTCTTGTAGACTGTGAACTGGGGCATCAAAAGCCCCGTAATCCGTCGCTGAAAACACCGTGCCCGGAGACGAGCTCATTGTAGCTCTGGATCGCTTCCTGATTCTCCTCCAGCCAGATCTCGCGGTTCCTTTTCCCGATCTCTTCGGCCAAGGCTTTTTCAAGAGTCGTGGAAGGATTGATACCCAACTCGTGGGCTTTCTTTAGGAGGTCGCTGTTGACGCGGAGCTGCTGGGGGTGCTTCTTGGCGGCTCGGTGAGAGTGACTGGCTGGAGAGACTCTCGGTGCTTCCATGAGATAAGGATACCTCATCAGCGCCCTCGGGCGGCCCCTGTCCGCCGCGCAGTAGCTACACCACGTGATCCGGGGCCTGGCGGCAAGGAGTGTCCGGATCTCCGTTCTCCACTTGCAGGGTGACGTGTTCGATGCCGAAGCGGTCGTGCATCTCGCGGGCGGCGTCGCGGTAGAAGCAGTCGTCCGGCTGGCGGTTGGGCATCACCAGGTGGGCGGTCATTGCCGTTTCGGTGGTGCTCATTCCCCAGACGTGGAGGTCGTGGACCTCGCAGACCTGGGGGAGGCTCTCCAGGAACTTCTTCACCTCGGAGACCCGGATCCCCGGGGGTACCGCGTCGAGGGCCAGGTTGAAGGAGTCGCGCAGCAGCCCCGTGGTGCCGGCCAGGATCACCACCGAGATCAGCAGGCTCACCGCCGGGTCGAGCCACAGCCAGCCGGTCGCGAGGATCGCGAACCCGGCCAGCACCACGCCCAGCGAGACGGCGGCGTCGGCCGCCATGTGGAGGAAGGCGCCGCGGATGTTGAGGTCGCCCTTGCGCCCGGCGGCGAAGAGCAGGGCCGTCGCCGTGTTGACGACGATGCCGATCGCCGCCACCCACACGAGGGTGCCGCCGGCCACCGGCGACGGATTGCGCAGACGGCCGACGGCCTCCCAGACGATGGCGCCCACGCCCATCAGCAGCAGGACGGCGTTGAGCAGCGCGGCGAGCGTCGTCGAGCGGCGCAGACCGTAGGTGCGGCGCTCGGTCGGCAGCCGGCGGGAGAGGAGGATCGAGCCCCAGGCCAGCAGCAACCCGAGGACGTCCCCCAGGTTGTGGCCGGCGTCGGCCAGCAGCGTCAGGGAGTGGGCGAGGACGCCCCAGGTGGCTTCGAGGACGACAAATGCCAGATTGAGCCCGACGCCGATGGCGAAGGCGCGTCCAAAGCTCGCCGGAGCATGGCTGTGGGAGTGCCCCGCGTGACCTTCGTGAGAAGTCTTCATCCATTCGAAGCTTACCCCAGCCGGGGGGCGCTGCGACTTGAATTTTCCTTGAGTTGTCCCGCTTCTCTTATGCCCCGGCACTGAAGAGTAGTGTGACGTAGTGCTCCGGTGGCGCCCACCGGGGCGTGCCTACCCTTTGCGCAACTAGACGCCCAGAAGTACGCAGCTCCTTGTGCCTACGGCTTTCTTGGTTCGGCCCGCCCGGATTTCGGTTCCGCCGGTTGCCGTCTTACCGGACGCCGTACTGAAGATCGCTCCGGCTATTCGTCCCGTGCCGGGACCGGCGGGGCCCAACTTGTCCAGGGTTTCTTAGGAGTGTCGATGAAGATTCGAAGCATCATGATGCTTCTGATGGGGTTGCAGGGGCTGAGCGCCGCCGCGCAGGGGCCGCCTCCGGCCGTCCTGCCCGCAGTAGCGCAGCCTCCCGGGGGTTACACGGTGGACATCCGCCGGCTGAGCACCCCGCCGACGATCGACGGCAAGCTCGACGACGCGGTGTGGCAGGAGGCGGCGGTGCTCGGCGATTTCGTGCAGGACAACCCCGACACGGGGCAGCCGGCGACGCAGAAGACGGCGGTCCGGCTCGGCTACGACTCGCGCTACCTCTATCTGAGCATCCGCTGCTTCGACACGGAGCCGGGCAAGATCATTGCACCCGTGCTCGAGCGCGACGGTGATCTCTCCAACGACGACTCCGTCTACGTCATGCTCGACACCTTCCACGACGGTCGCAACGCCTTTCTCTTCGCCACCAACCCCCAGGGCGCGCAGTTGGACGGCATCGTGCGCAACGAGGGGGAGGAGCAGAACCTGGAGTGGGACGGCCTCTGGCAGGTGGCCACCTCGCGCGACTCAGAGGGCTGGGCGGCCGAGATCGCCATCCCCTTCAAGACGCTGCGCTTCTCGACCAAGAACCCGCAGGTGTGGGGCTTCAACGTCTTCCGCTACCTGGCGCGCCGCAAGGAGGAGTCGGCCTGGCGGCCCATCCTCAAGGAATGGGCCCGCCTCTCCCGCTACAAGATCTCGGAGTTCGGGGAGATCCACGGCCTCCGGGACCAGGTATCAGGCGGCCGCTACTCGTTTCTCCCCTACGCCCTCACCCGCCACCGTGACCAGGAGTCGGGGCGCTCCACCAAGGGGGAGGCCGGGGGGGATTTGAAGATCAGCCTCACCTCGCAGTTGGTGGCCGACCTGACGGTGAACACCGACTTCGCGGAGGCCGAGGCCGACCAGGAACAGGTCAACCTGTCCCGCTTCAAGCTCTTCTTCCCGGAGAAACGGCAGTTCTTCCTGGAAGGATCGAACCTCTTCTACTTCGGCGACCGGATCACGGTCTTCGACCCGCCCGAGCCCTTCGTCTTCTTCTTCAGCCGCCAGATCGGCCTCACCCTGAACGGCGCCGTGGAGGTGCCGGTGATCGGCGGCGCCAAGGTCGCGGGCAAGGTGGGCGACGTCAGCGTCGGCATGCTGAACCTGGAGACCGACCGCAAGGCCTACGTCGACGACAGCGGCCGGCGGGTGGAGGAGCCGCGCACCGACTACACGGTGGTGCGGCTGAAGACGGACATCTACCCCCACTCGACGCTCGGTCTCATCGCGCTCGACAAGGACCCCACCGGCCCCGGCCACAACCAGGGCCTGGGCATGGACTGGGACCTCGCCTTCGGCTCGCGTCTCTCCTCGGCGGGGTTCCTGGCCCAGACGCAGACGCCCGGCCTGCATGGGAACGATCGGGCCTACTCGGCCGACCTGGTCTACAAGGGCCCGGTGATGCGCCTGGCGGAGACCTACAAGGACTTCGAGGACAACTTCAACCCGGAGATGGGGTTCCTGCCCCGCGCCGGGATCAAGAAGAGCCTCACCGAGGGGAGCTGGATCCTGGTCCCGGACAAGGGGCTGGTGCACCAGGTCTCGGTCATCACCAGCTTCGACCACACCACCGATCAGCGCGGCAACCTGCAGACGCAGATCGCCTTCCTCGACGTCGGCGTGCTCAACCGCGACCGGGCCGGGATGGCCGTCATCGCCACCGACGACATCGAGGTGCTGGACCTCCCCCTCGAGATCTACAAGGGGGTGGTGCTGCCGCCGGGAAGCTACCGCTTCGACCACCTGTTCGTGGGCTATGCCTCGGACTACACCCGGCCGCTCGCCTGCACGCTGTGGTACGACAACGGCGAGTTCTACGACGGCCGCCGCCTGCGCACGCTGGTGGCGCTGGTGGCGCGGCCGGCGACGGGCCTCAATCTTTCCGCCTCCTGGGACCGCAGCAACGTGCACCTCAAGGAGGGGGACTTCATCTCCGACCTCGTGCAGTCGACGGTGAGCTACTCGTTCTCGTCGCGGCTCTCCACCCGGCTGACGATGCAGTGGGAAAAGGTGGACAACCTGCGGGCCAACTTCCTCATCGACTGGATCTACCGGCCCGATTCCCACGTCTTCCTGGTCTACAACGACATCCGCGACCTGGACTCTTTACGTAGGAGCTCCGGGTTCAGCCCCCTGGACCCAGGCCGGTCGGTAACGCTGAAGCTCTCCCGGCGCCTGGATTTCTGACGGGGATGGCTGCGAAAGGTGCAGGTATGAGCGAGAAGAAGCCGTTCGATCACGACGCCCGGACCCTGGTGGAGGTGCTGCGCCGCCGGGCGCAAGCCCAGCCCGGCCGGCGAGCCTACACCTTCCTGCTCGACGGCGAGGCGCGGGAGGTCCACCTGACGTACGGCGAGCTGGACCTCCAGGCGCGGGCCATCGCCGCCCGTCTGCAAGCCCTGGAAGCCGCGGGCGAGCGGGCGCTTCTGCTCTATCCGCCGGGGCTGCAATACGCCGCGGCGTTCTTCGGCTGCCTCTACGCCGGCGCGGCGGCGGTGCCGGTCTACCCGCCGCGCCCCAACCGGCCCGACCCCCGGGTCCGGACGATCCTCGCCGATGCCCGGCCGCGGGTGGTGCTCACCACCTCGGCGATCCTGCCCAACGCCGAGCGGCTGCTGGGCGGCGAGCCCGGCGTGCAGTGGCTGGCGACCGACGGCCTCGACGTCGAGGCGGCGGCGGAGTGGGTCGACCCCGGGCTGAACGCCGACTCGCTCGCCTTCCTGCAATACACCTCGGGCTCCACCTCGGCGCCCAAGGGCGTCATGGTCAGCCACGGCAATCTGGTGCACAACGAGCGGCTCATCCAGCGCGCCTTCGGCACCACGGAGGAGTCGGTGGTGGTGGGCTGGCTGCCGCTCTACCACGACATGGGATTGATCGGCAACCTGCTCCAGCCGCTGTGGGCCGGCTGCCCGTGCGTGCTGATGTCGCCGGTCGATTTCCTGCAGCGCCCCCTGCGCTGGCTCGCCGCCATCTCGCGCTACGGCGGCACCATCTCCGGCGGCCCGAACTTCGCTTACGACCTGTGCGCCCGCAAGGTTGGGAGCGCCGACCTCGCGGGGCTCGACCTGTCGCGCTGGCAGGTGGCCTTCAACGGCGCCGAGCCGGTGCGGGCCGAAACCCTGGAACGCTTCGCGGCGGCGTTCGCCCCCTGCGGCTTCCGCCGCGAGGCCCTCTATCCCTGTTACGGCCTCGCCGAGGCGACCCTCTTCGTCACCGGCGGCGCGCCGGGGGAGCCGCCGGTCACCGGTAGCTTCGAGGGGCGCACCCTGGTGGCCAGCGGCCGGCCCGGCGATGCCAGCCTGGAAGTGGCGATCGTCGAGCCTGAGTCGCTCGCGCGGCGCGGCGAGGACGAGGTGGGGGAGATCTGGCTGCGGGGCGCGAGCGTCACCGGCGGCTACTGGAGCCGCCCCGAGCTGACGGAAGCTTCCTTCGAGGCCGCCACCGCCGAGGGCGACGGGCCATACCTGCGCACCGGCGACCTCGGCTTCCTGCGCGGCGGCGACCTCTACGTCGCCGGCCGCCTCAAGGACCTGATCATCATCCGCGGCCGCAACCACTACCCGCAGGACGTCGAGCTGACGGTGGAGAAGAGCCATCCGGCTCTGCGCCCCGGCTGCTGCGCCGCCTTCTCCGTGGAGGACGCCGCCAGCGGCGAGGAGCGGCTGGTGGTGGTGCAGGAGGTGCGCCGCGATGCCCGCGAGGTACGAGAGGGGCGGGATGGCGACCTGGAGAGCGTGATCGACGCCATCCGCCGGGCGGTGGCCGAGGAGCACGAGGTGACGCTCCAGGCGGCGGTGCTGATCCGTACCGCGACCCTGCCCAAGACCTCCAGCGGCAAGGTGCAGCGCCAGGCCTGCCGCGCCGCCTACTTGCGCGGCGACCTCGCGGTGCTCGCCGCCTGGGAGCAGGAGGTCACCGGCATCCTGGGAGGCGAGGCGCAGCCGGCCGACCTCGCGACCGAGGCGGGAGCGCGGGCCTGGCTGGCGGCCGAGATCGCCGCCCGCTCCGGCGTGGCCCTTGCTTCCGTGAGCCTCCACGAGCCGCTGTCGCGCTTCGCGCTGGACTCGCTGCACGCCATGGAGCTGGCCCACGCCGTCGAGGAGCGGCTCGGCCTGCCGGTGCCCATGGAGAGCTTCTTCGAGGGGGAGAGCATCGCCCGGCTGGTGGCGCGGGCCTTCGCCGGCCGCGCGGCAGTGACGTCCGGGATCTCCGCGAACCTCGCGAACCTCGCGGTCGTTCCGGCCCCTACGGACGAAGTGGCCGAGCACCCGCTCTCCCACGGCCAGCGGGCCCTCTGGTTCCTCCACCAGCTCGATGCCGCGAGCTCCGCCTACAACGTCCCCGGCGCCATCACCCTCGAAGGCGAGCTGGACGCGGCGGCGCTGCGCCGTGCCTTCCAGGCGCTCGGCCGCCGCCATGCGGGGCTGCGCTCCACCTTCGCCGCGCCGCTGGGCGAGCCGGTGCAGCGCATTCACCCGGAGCTGGAGATTCCCTTTACCGAGGAGAGCGCGGCGCGCTGGAGCGGCGAGGCGCTGGCCGAGCGCTTGTCCGAGGAGGCGGAGCGTCCGTTCGACCTGGCGGCCGGGCCGCTGATGCGCGTCCATCTCTTCCAGCGCTCGAAGCAGGAGCACGTGCTGCTGGTCGTCCTGCACCACATCGTCACCGACTTCTGGTCGCAGGCCGTGCTGCTCGAAGAGCTGGGGCAGCTCTTCCAGGCCGAGCTGACGGCCGAGCCGGCGAAGCTGCCGGCGCCGGCCCGGCGCTACTCCGACTTCGTGCGCTGGCAGCGCGAGATGCTGGCCGGCGAGCGCGGTGCGCGGCTGCGCGACTACTGGCGCGAGCGCCTGGCCGGCGAGCTGCCGGTGCTCGACCTGCCGATTGACCGGCCGCGCCCGCCGGTGCAGACCTTCGCCGGCGCCACCATCAGCCGGCGGCTCCCCGCCCGCCTCGCGGACCGGCTGCGGGAGCTGGGCCGCGAGCGGGAGGCGACGCCGTTCATGACCCTGGTCGCCGCCTTCCAGGCCCTGCTCTACCGCTACACCGGCCAGGCGGACCTGCCGGTGGGCGTGCCCACGGCCGGCCGCGGGCGGGCGAACCTCGCCGGCGTCGTCGGCTACTTCGTCAACCCGGTGGTGCTGCGCACCAACCTGGCGGACAACCCCACCTTCGAGGAGCTGCTGGCGCAGGTGCGGGGCCACGCCCTGGGCGCCGTGGAGCACCAGGACTACCCCTTCCCGGTGCTGGTCGAGGAGCTGCAGCCGGAGCGCGATCCCAGCCGCTCGCCGCTGTTCCAGGCCATGTTCGTGCTGCAACGGGCGCCGCGGATCCAGGGTCAGGACCTGACGCCGCTGGCCCTCAACGAGCCGGAGGCGCGCCTCGTTCTCTGCGGCCTGCCGGTGATCTCGACGCCGCTGCCGGAGCGCTTCGCGCAGTTCGACCTCACCCTGACGATGGGCGAGGTGGACGGCGGTCTCGTCGCCGCCTTCAACTACAACTCGGACCTCTTCGACGCGACCACCATCTGGCGGCTGATCCATCACTTCGAGACGCTCCTGGCCGGTATCGCGGCGGCCCCGGCCTGCCGGCTGGCCGACCTGCCTCTGCTCACCGGCACCGAGCGCCATCGCCTGCTGGTGAAGTGGAACCACACCCGCGCCTGGTACCCGGAGGAGGCGCTGCTGCGCGATCTCTTCGAGCGCCAGGTGGAGCAGACGCCGGCGGCGACGGCCGTCGTCTTCCACGAGCGCGAGACGACCTACGCCGAGCTCGACCGCCGGGCCAACCGCCTCGCCCGCCACCTGCTGCGGCACGGCCTCGCGCCGGAGGACCTGGTGGGCATCTTCCTCGAGCGCTCGCACCTGCTGGTCGAGGCGACCGTCGGCGTCCTCAAGACGGGCGCCGCCTACGCGCCGCTCGATCCGGAGTACCCCCGGGAGCGGCTCAGCTTCATGCTCGCCGACTCGAAGGCGCGGATGGTGCTCACCGAGGAGCGGCTGCGCCCCCTGCTGCCTGAGGGCGTGCCGGTGCTGTGCCTCGACACCCTCGCGGCGTCGATCGCCGGCGAGAGCGCCGAGCGCCCCCGCCGCCGCGGCCACCCTCAGAACACCGCCTGCGTCGTCTACACCTCGGGCTCGACGGGCAAGCCCAAGGGTGTGGCGCTCACTCAAGCCGGCATCGTCAACCTCGTCGTCTCCTTCATCCGCAGCTACAGCCCCGGGGAAGAGGACCGCATGCTGCCGCTGACCTCGGTGGCCTCGGCGAGCTTCGTGGGGGAGATCTTCCCCATCCTCTGCGGCGGCGACGGCGCCCTGGTGCTGCCGGACCGCGAGGAGATCCTGGACTCCGGCAAGCTCATCGAGCTCATCGCGCGGGCCAACGTCTCGATCCTCTCGACCGTGCCGTCGCTCATCGCCACCTTGAACGCCATGAAGGACGAGCTGCCGCGGCTGCGCCTCATCCTCTGCGGCGGCGAGGCGCTGACGGCCGGCGACGTCGACCACATCCTGGAGTCGGCGACCATCGTCAATGGCTACGGTCTCACCGAGACCACCGTCTGCTCGACGATCCACACCGTGAGCCTCGCCGACGTGCAGTCCGGCGGCACGCTGCCCATCGGCCGGCCGCTGATGAACCACCGGCTCTACATCCTCGATCCCGAGCTGAACCTGATGCCCATCGGCTGCGCGGGCAAGCTCTACGTCGCGGGCGATGGATTGGCGCGCGGGTACTTCGACAACCCGGAGCTCACCGCCGGCCGCTTCGTGCCCGATCCCTTCGGCACGGGGGAGCGGATGTACCGCACGGGCGATCTCGCCTCCTGGCTGCCGGACGGCAACATCGCCTACCGCGGCCGGCACGACGACCAGGTGAAGATCCGCGGCTTCCGCATCGAGCTGGGGGAGATCGAGACCGTCCTCGGCGCCCACCCCGCCGTGGCGCAGACGGCGGTGGTGCCGGTGCAGGAGGGGGGAGGCAAGCGCCTCGTCGCCTACCTTGTGGCGTCGCCCCTGGCCGGCCAGGTCTCGGCGCCCACGCCGGGCGAGCTGCTCGCCTGGCTGCGCGAGCGGCTGCCGGAGTACATGGTGCCCTCGGCGTTCGTCGTGCTGCCGGCCCTGCCGCTGTCGCCCAACGGCAAGGTCGACGTGCGCGCGCTGCCGGCGCCGGAGCGGGTCCGGCCGGAGCTGGAGGCCGCCTACGCGGCGCCGAAGAGCGAGCTGGAGCGGATCATCGCCGCCGTCTGGCTGGAGGCGCTGGCGGTGGAGAAGGTGGGCATCCACGACAACTTCTTCGACCTCGGCGGCCACTCGCTGCTGCTCGCCAAGGTGCACGCCCGGCTGCGCGAGGTGCTGGAGCGTGATCTGTCGCTGGTCGACCTGTTCAAGAACCCGACCGTCTCGTCGCTGGCGGCGGCCCTCAGCCGGCCGGCGGCCCCGGTGAGGCGCCCCGAGGCGGAGCGGCGGCAGGCTCCTTCCCGGTCCGCGGCAGGGCGACCCAGGCGCGGCGAGAGTGACGACGAGATCGCGGGTATCGCGGTCATCGGCATGGCCGGCCGCTTCCCGGGAGCGAAGACGGTCGAGGAGCTGTGGGACAACGTGCGCTCCGGCCGCGAGGCCATCCGCTTCTTCACGGACGAGGAGATGCTCGCGGCGGGCGTCGATCCGGACCTCGTGGCGAATCCCGACTACGTCAAGGCCAAGGGGATCCTCGGCGACGTCGACCAGTTCGACGCCGGTCTCTTCGGGCTGGCGCCGCGCGAGGTGGAGCTGATGGACCCGCAGCACCGGCTGTTCCTGGAGTGCTGCTGGGAGGCGCTGGAGCGGGCCGGCTACAACTCCGGCAAGCCGCTCGGCGGGGTGGGGGTGTTCGGCGGCGGCAGCATGAACACCTACCTGATCACCAACCTGCTGTCGCACCTGGAGCTGGTGGCCTCGGCGGACACTCTCGCGGCCTCGCTCGGCAACGACAAGGACCCGCTGACCTCGCGCGTCTCCTACAAGCTGAACCTCAAAGGGCCGAGCATCACCATCCAGAGCGCCTCGTCCACCTCGCTGGTGGCAGTGCACGTGGCCTGTCAGAGCCTGCTCAACCGCGACTGCGACATGGCGCTTTCGGGCGGCGTCTCCATCCACCTGCCCGAGGTCTCCGGCTACATGTTCCACGAGGGCGGCACCACCTCGCCGGACGGCCATTGCCGCACCTTCGACGCCCGCGCCAAGGGCTTCGTCAGCGGCCACGGCGCGGGCATCGTGGTGCTCAAGCGGCTGGCCGACGCGCTGCGCGACGGCGACCACGTCCACGCCGTGATCAAGGGCTCGGCCTGCAACAACGACGGCTCGCTCAAGGTCTCCTACACGGCGCCGAGCGTCGACGGCCAGGTGGAGGTCTACGGGGCAGCCTACGAGAACGCCGGGGTGACGCCGGACACCCTGACCTACGTCGAGTGCCACGGCACGGCGACGCCGATGGGCGATCCGATCGAGATCGCGGCCCTCACCCAGGCCTTCCGCGCCCACACCGACCGGCGCGGCTTCTGCGCCATCGGCTCGCTGAAGTCCAACATCGGCCACCTCGACTCGGCGGCCGGCGTCTGCGGCCTCATCAAGACGGTGCTGGCGCTGGAGCACAAGCAGATTCCGCCCAGCCTGCACTTCGAGCGGCCGAACCCGCAGATCGACTTCGACAACAGCCCGTTCTTCGTCAACACCACGCTGCGCGACTGGGAGACGGGCGGCCTGCCGCGGCGGGCGGGCGTCACCTCGCTGGGCATGGGCGGCACCAACGCCCACGTCATCCTGGAGGAGGCGCCGGCCCTCGTGCCCTCGGGTGCCTCGCGGCCGCAGAAGGTGCTGGTCCTCGCGGCCCACACCGCCGAGGCCCTGGAGGAGGCGACCGAGCGGCTGGCGGACTTCCTGGCTCGCAGCCCGCTGGTCGACCTCGCCGACGTCGCCTACACCCTGCAGATGGGCCGCCGCCCCTTCGCCCACCGCCGGGCGCTGCTCGCTGCCGACCTGGAGGACGCCGCCCGGGCGCTCGCCGCCCGCGATCCGCAGCGGTTGCTCAACGTCCAGGCGGAGGCCGGCGACCGGCCCGTCGTCTTCATGTTCACCGGCCAGGGCTCGCAGTACCCCAACATGGGGCGCGGGCTCTACGACGCCGAGCCGGCCTACCGCACCGAGGTGGACCGCTGCTGCGAGCTGCTGCGCCACCACCTCGGGCTCGACCTGCGGGAGCTGCTCTTCCCGCCGGCGGGTCAGGAAGAGGCGGCGGCCGAGCGGCTGAAGCAGACCGCCATCGCGCAGCCCGCTCTCTTCGTCGTCGAGTACGCCCTCGCCACCCTGTGGATGCAGTGGGGCGTGCGGCCGCAGGCGATGATCGGCCACTCGCTCGGCGAGTACGTGGCGGCCTGCCTGGCGGGGGTCTTCACCCTGCGCGACGCCCTGGCGCTGGTCGCCATGCGCGGCCGGCTGATGCAGGGCCTGCCGCCGGGGGCCATGCTGGCGGTGCCGCTGCCGGAGGCGGACGTGCTGCCGCTGCTCACGGGCACCGGATTGTCGGTCGCCGCCATCAACCGCCCCTCGCTCTGCGTCGTCGCGGGGCCGGCGGAAGCGGTGGAGGAGCTGCGCGCCGGGTTGGAGGCGCGGGGGATCGAGGGGCGGCCGCTGCACACCTCGCACGCCTTCCACTCGGCGATGATGGACCCCATCCTGAAGCCCTTCGGCGAGTGGATGTCGAACGTCCGCCTGTCGCCGCCGCGGCTGCCCTACGTCTCCAACCTCACCGGCACCTGGATCCGCGCCGAGGAGGCGACCGACCCGGCCTACTGGGCGGAGCACATCCGCTGCGCCGTGCGCTTCTCGGACGGCCTGGCCGAGCTGCTGGCCGAGCCCGACCGGCTGTTCCTGGAGGTGGGGCCGGGCAACGCGCTCACCACCCTCGCGCGCCAGCATCCGGCGCGCACGCCGCGTCACGCCGTGCTGCCCTCGCTGCGCCATCCGCGGGAGAAGGATGAGGACCTCGCCTTCCTGCTCGGCTCGCTCGCCCGCCTCTGGCTGGCCGGCGCCGAGGTCGACTGGAGCGGCTTCCACGCCCACGCCAGGCGGCGGCGGGTGCCGCTGCCCACCTACCCCTTCCAGCGCCAGCGCTACTGGGTGGAGCCGCGCCAGGACGCCCGCCCGCGCGACGCCGGCAAGCGCCGCCGCGATCTCGGCTCGTGGTTCTACGCCCCGGTGTGGAAGCGAACGGCCCCGGTGTTGCCGGCATTGCCGGCGATTTCAGCGACTCCCGACGACCGCCCCTGGCTGATCTTCGCCGACGGCTGCGGCCTGGGCAGGGAGGTGGTGCGCGTGTTGGAGCAGCAGGGCCGTACCGCTCTCCTGGTGACGCCGGCCTCGAGCTTCGCCCGCACCGGCGAGACCACGTTCACCGTCGACGCCTGGAGCGCCACGGGCTACGAGGCGCTGCTCGCCGAGCTCGACCGGCTGGGTCTCCAGCCGGGCGCCGTGCTCCATCTCTGGGGCGTGACCCCCACAGGCGCCGGCGGCGATCCGTTCGCGGCGCTCGACCGCGGCCTGGAGCTGGGCTTCTACAGCCTCATCTTCCTCGCCCAGGCGCTGGGCCGGCGTGCCGCCAACCCGCTGCGCATCCTCGCCGTCACCAACGGGGTCCAGGCGGTGACGGGGGAGGAGGAGCTGCGGCCCGAAAAGGCTCTCATCCTCGGGCCCTGCCGGGTCATCCCCCGCGAGTACCCGCACCTCGCCTGCCGCAGCCTCGACCTCGTGCTGCCGCGCACCAACGGCGACAGCCTGCTGCGCCTCGCGGCGCGGGTGGCCGCCGAGCTCGATCCGTCCCCGGGGGGCTGGGCCAATCCGTCCGATCCGACGGCTCCGTCCGATCCGGCCGATTCGATCGCCGCCCTGCGCGGCAGCTACCGCTGGGTGCAGGACTGGGCTCCGGCACCCTTGCCGCAGGAGCCGGGGCTGCCGGCCCGCCTGCGCCCCAAGGGGGTCTACCTGATCACCGGCGGCCTGGGCGCCCTGGGGCTGGAGGTCGCCGGCTTCCTGGCGCGCACCGCGGCGGCCCGTCTGGTGCTGGTGGGCCGCAAGCCGCCGTCGCTCGCCACCGCGGAGCGGCTGCGGGAGCTGGAGGCGGCGGGTGCCGAGGTGATGACCGCCACCGCCGACGTGGCCGACCCCGCGGCACTCGCCGGGGTGGTGGTGGCGGCCGTGGCTCGCTTCGGCGCCGTGCACGGCGTCATCCATGCCGCTGGCGTCACCGGCGGCGGCATCGTGAGCATGAAGACGCGCCAGGCGGCCGAGGCCGTGCTGGCGCCCAAGGTACGGGGCGCGCTGGCGCTCGACGCGGTGTTCCGCGGCCGGTCGCTCGACTTCATGGTGCTCTTCTCGTCCATTACCTCGGTGCTGGCGCAGCCGGGCCAGGTGGACTACACGGCGGCCAACGCCTTCCTCGACGCCTTCGCCCAGGAGCGCGCGGCGCGCGGCGAGATCACCCTGTCGCTCGGCTGGGACGCCTGGCGGGAGGCGGGCATGGCGGTGGACACCCAGGTGCCGGCGGAGCTTCAGGAGTGGCGCCGGCAGGAGCTGAAGATGGGCATGACCAGCGCCGAGGGGGTCGAGGCCTTCCGCCGCGCCCTGGCTGCCTTCTGCGGGGCGTCGCCGTGGCTGATCGTCTCCACCCACGACCTCGCCGCCCGCCTGGAGCGTAACGTCGCCTCCCAGGTCCTGCTGGAGCTGGAGCGGGCGCAGGCGCCGCGGGCCTCCCATCCGCGGCCGATGCTGGCCAACTCCTACGTCGCGCCGCAGAGCGACGCCGAACGGCGTATCGCCGGGGTCTGGCAGGAGCTGCTGGGCATCGAGCAGGTCGGCGTCCACGACAACTTCTTCGACCTCGGCGGCAACTCGCTGATGGCCATCCGCATCATTTCGCGGCTCAAGGCCGAGCTCGGCGTCGACGTCTCCGAGGTCAGCATCTTCGAGGGGCCGACGATCGCTTCTCTCGCCCTGCTGCTGGCGCCCGAGGCGGCGGCGGTGGGGGCCGCGTCGGCTTTCGAGGAGCAGCAGGACCGCGGCGAGCGGCGGCGGGCGGCGCGGCGGGCGCGGCGGGCGCCGGCGGAGGTGTAGGCGGCGATGGCGGAGGAGACCCTCGACAACCTGGACGGCCAGATCGCCATCGTCGGAATGGCCGGGCGCTTCCCCGGCGCCCGCGACGTGCGGGCCTTCTGGCGCAACCTGCGCGACGGGGTCGAGTCGGTTGAATTTCTACCGGGAAAGCCTGGCGACCCGTCCTGGGTGTCGGCCGTCGCCATGCCTGAGGGCATCGACGAGTTCGACGCGCCGTTCTTCGGCATCAGCCACAGCGAGGCCGAGGTGCTCGACCCGCAGCAGCGGTTGTTCCTGGAGACCTGCTGGGCGGCCATGGAGGACGCCGGCCGCGCGCCGGGCACGCCGTCCGGGGTGGTGGCGGTCTACGGCGGCGCCACCACCAGCACCTACCTGCTGTTCAACCTCGCCCGCAACCCGCGGGTGCTGGCCGAGGTCGACCCGTTGCGGCTCATCATCGGCAACGCCGTGGACTCGCTGGCCAGCCGCGTCTCCTACAAGCTCGACCTCAAGGGGGCGAGCCACGCCGTGCAGTGCGCCTGCTCGACGTCGCTGGTGGCCGTGCACCTCGCCTGCCAAGCGCTGCTCGACCAGGAGTGCGACATGGCGCTGGCCGGGGGCGTCTCGATCAACGTCGGGCAGCGCCGGGGCTACCGCTACCAGGAGGACTCGATCCTCTCGCCCGACGGCCACTGCCGGGCCTTCGACGCCGGTGCGCGGGGCACCCTGTTCGGCGGCGGGGTGGGGGTGGTCGCCTTGAAGCGCCTCACAGACGCCCTCGCCGACGGCGACCCGGTGCGCGCCGTCATCCTCGGCTCGGCGGTTAACAACGACGGCGCGGCCAAGGCGGGCTACACGGCGCCCAGCGTCGACGGGCAGGCGGCGGTGATCACCGAGGCGCTGTCGGTGGCCGGCGTCGACGCCGACTCGATCTCCTACCTGGAGGCCCACGGCACCGGCACGGCGCTCGGCGACCCGATCGAGGTGCTGGCCCTCGGCAAGGCGCTGCGCAGCCGGCAGGGGAGGCGGGGCTGGTGCGCCCTGGGCACCGTCAAGACCAACATCGGCCACCTCGACATCGCCGCCGGGGCCGCCGGGCTGATCAAGACCGTGCTGGCCCTGGAGCACCGGCAGATTCCGCCCACCCTGCACTACGAGCGGCCGAACCCGCGTATCGACTTCGCGGCGAGCCCGGTCCACGTCAACCGCGAGCTGGCGGACTGGCCGGCCGGCGGGGAGCCGCGGCGGGCCGGGGTGAGCGCCTTCGGCATCGGCGGCACCAACGCGCACCTGGTTTTGGAAGAGGCTCCCGTGTTGCCGGCTCGCCGGGCCTCCGCCGCGAAATGGCACCTGCTGGCGGTCTCGGCGAAGACCGAGCCGGCCCTGGCGGCGGCGGCGCGCAATCTCGCGGCGCACCTGCGGGAGCATCCGGAGACCGATCTCGGCGACGCGTCGTTCACCCTGCTCGCCGGCCGCCAGGCGTTCGACTGCCGGCTGGCGGTGGTCTGCCGGGACGCCGCGGACGCCGCGAGCCGTCTGGAGTCCTTGTCGCCGCCGGAGGATCGAGAGGCGAGCGAGTTGGTGGCAGCCGGCCGCCGCTGGGTCGCGGGAGAGGCACTCGACGTCGCCACGCTCTTCGCGGGCCGGCAGCCGCGGCGGATCTCGCTGCCCACGTACCCGTTCGAGCGTCACAAGTATTGGATCGAAGGCGGGATCGAAGGGGACGAGACGACCACGGCGGCTCCCGTCGCGCCCGCCCAGACCCTCCATCCGCGCCCCGCCCTGCCGACCCCCTTCGTGGCGCCGCGCGGCGAGGCCGAGGAGCGGGTGGCCGCGGTGTGGCGCGAGGTGCTGGGCCTCGCCGAGGTGGGCGCGCACGACAGCTTCCTGGAGCTGGGCGGCGACTCGCTGCTCGCCACCCGGCTGCTGGCCCGGCTGCGCGAGCTGGGGGCCGACCTCACCATGGACCGGCTGTTCGCCGCGCCAACGATTGCCGCCATCGCCGCCTCCCAGACGGCGGCCCGCGCCGGAGACGAGCGCATCCCGCGGCGCGCGCACCCGTCCGGCGAGGACGTCCCCCTCTCCTTCGCCCAGGAGCGCCTCTGGTTCCTGCACCAGCTCGACCCGCACAGCTCGGCCTACCACATCGCGGCGGCCCTCCACCTGCGCGGCGTCCTCGACCTGGGGGCCTGCGCCCGGGCCTTGAGCGAGATGGTGCGCCGGCACGAGGCCCTGCGCACCTCCTTCGTCCTCGCGGCCGGCGAGCCTCGGCAGCGGGTGCTCGCGGCGCCACGGCCGGTCTACGTCGTGGCGGACCTCGTGGCGCTGCCGGCCGACCGGCGGATGGCCGAGCGGGACCGCCTGGAGCGGGCCGCCGCGGCGCGCCCCTTCGATCTCGCGGACGGGCCGCTGCTACGGGTGCTGCTGCTGCGCCTGGGCGCCGCCGAGCAGCGGGCGGTCTTCATCCTGCACCACATCGTGGGCGACGGCTGGTCGGTGGACGTCATGGTGCGCGAGTTCGCGGCCCTCTACCGCGCCTACGCCTCCGGCCTCCCCTCGCCGCTGCCCACGCTGCCCATCCAGTATGGCGACTACGCCGAGTGGCAGCGGCAGTGGCTGCGCGGCGAGCGTTTGGAGGGCGAGCTCGACTGGTGGCGGCAGACCCTGGCCGGCGCGCCGTCCCTCGTCGAGCTGCCGGCGGATCGGCCGCGCCCGCCCGTCCAGCGCTTCCACGGCCGCAACCTGCTGCGCTCCGTGGACGCCGCGGCGACCGCGCGCTTCCAGGCCTTCTGCCGCGGCGAGGGGGCGACCCTGTTCATGGGGCTGCTGGCGGCCTTCGAGGCCCTGCTCAGCCGCCACGGCGCCGGCACCGACGTGGTCGTGGGCACGCCGGTGGCGGGGCGCGGGCGGGTTGAGGTCGCCGGGCTGGTGGGGCTCTTCCTCAACAACCTGCCCCTGCGCGGCGACCTCTCCGGCGATCCGGACGCCCGCGAGATGCTGGCCCGCGCCCGGCGGTCGGCCCTCGAAGCCTTCGCCCATCAGGACCTCCCTTTCGGCCGCCTGGTCGAGGCGCTGGTCAGCGAGCGCAACCTCGGGCACGCGCCGGTCTACCAGGTGATGCTGGTGCTGCAGAACGCCCGGCGGCTGAGCCTGGAGCTGCCCGGCCTGGAGGTCGAGGAGATCCGGCTCCAGGAAGAGGGGGCGAAGCTCGACCTCAGCCTCAGCGTCGAGGAGCGGGACGGCGGGCTGCTGCTGCGCTGGATCTACAACCGCGACCTCTTCGACGACGCCACGGTCGCCCGCCTTTCGGAGCGCTTCGAGACCCTGCTGGCCGCCATGGCCGAGCAGCCCACGCGGCCTCTCTCGGCGCTCGACCTGCTGCCGGCGGGGGAGGCGCAGCAGCTCCGGGAGTGGAACGACACCGCCGCGAACTACCCCGAGTCCTGCTGCCTCCACGAGCTGCTGGCGGCGCAGGCCGCCCGCACCCCCGGGCGGGTGGCGGTGACCTGTGAGGATCGCTCGCTGACCTACGGGGAACTGGACGCGGCGGCGAACCGCTTGGCGCATCGCCTTCAAGACCTCGACGTGGGACCGGAGATCCTGGTGGGGCTCTGCGCCGAACGCTCCCTGGAGATGGTGGTGGCCCTGCTCGCCGTGCTCAAGGCGGGCGGCGCCTACCTTCCCCTCGACCCTGAGTACCCGCCGGAGCGCCTGGCCTTCATGCTGGCGGACGCCGGGGTGCTGGTGCTGCTGGCCCAGGAGCACCTGCTGGCGGCCCTGCCGCCTCACGACGCGGCCGTGGTGACTCTCGAAGGGTTGGCGGAAGGCGGGGAGGACGTGGAGCCGGTCGAGAGCGGCGCCGTGCCGGGCGATCTCGCCTACGTCATCTATACCTCCGGCTCCACCGGCCGGCCCAAGGGGACGATGAACGCCCACCGCGGCATCGTCAACCGCCTGCTCTGGATGCAGGAACGCTACGGCCTCGGCGCGGACGACCGGGTGCTCCAGAAGACGCCGTTCAGCTTCGACGTCTCGGTGTGGGAATTCTTCTGGCCGCTGCTGGCCGGCGCCCGTCTGGTCATGGCCGCTCCCGGCGGCCACCGCGACAGCGCCTACCTGGTGCGGACGATCGTGGAGGAGGGAATCACCACCCTGCACTTCGTCCCCTCCATGCTCCAGGTCTTCCTGGAGGCGCCGGGAGTGGAGCGCTGCACCGGTTTGCGGAGGGTCCTTTGCAGCGGCGAGGCCCTGCCCTGGGAGCTGGAGCGCCGCGCCTTCGCCCGCCTGCCCGGCGTCGAGCTGCACAACCTCTACGGTCCCACCGAGGCGGCGGTGGACGTCACCTTCTGGGCCTGCGAGCCGGGCGGGGAGCGGGGGGCCGTGCCCATCGGCAGGCCGGTCGCCAACACCCGGATCCACATCGTGGACGGCGGGCTGCGGCCGGCGCCCATCGGCGTGCCGGGCGAGCTGCTGATCGGCGGCGTCCAGGTGGGCCGGGGCTACCTCGCCCGGCCGGACCTCACGGCCGAGCGCTTCGTGCCCGATCCCTTCGGAGCACAGGGCGAGAGGCTCTATCGCACCGGGGACCTCGCCCGCCTCCTGCCCGACGGCGCCGTCGACTTCCTCGGCCGGCTGGATCACCAGGTCAAGGTGCGCGGCCTGCGCATCGAGCTGGGGGAGATCGAGGCGGCGCTCGCCGCCCATCCCGCCGTGCGCGACGCCGTGGTGGTGGCCCGCGCCGAGGGGGACGCCCTGGGAGCGGTGAACCTGGTGGCCTACGTCACCCCGCGGCAGGGAGCGGCGGCGCCGGCGCTGACTGACCTTCGGGAGACCCTCGGCGCCAGTCTGCCGGAGTACATGCTGCCCGCCGCCCTGGTGGTGCTGGAGGCGATGCCGCTGACCGCCAGCGGCAAGGTGGACCGCAAGGCCCTGCCCGCGCCCGAGCGCACGGCGGACGCAGATGGAGAAGCCTGGAAGGCGCCGCGCAACCCCCTGGAGCAGGAGCTGGCGCGGCTGTGGAGCGAAGTTCTGGGCGGCGTCGAGGAGGCGACCCTCGGCATCCACGACAACTTCTTCCAGGTGGGCGGCAACTCGATCACCGGCGCGATCTTCATCAACCGCTTGCAGGAGCGGCTGGAGGAGATCGTCCACGTGGTGACCCTGTTCGACGCGCCGACCCTGGCGCAACTCGCCGCCCACCTCGCCGCGGAGTACCCGCGGGCGGTCGAGCGGCTGTGGGGGGCCGCAACCCTGGAAGCCTACGGCGCGCGGACGGATCGCCAAGGCCGCCGGGTGAACGAGGAGCTCCTCGCCGAGGTACGGCGCCTGCTGCCCGGCCGTGCCCCGGAACCCGAGGGGCTGAAGAACCCCCGGGCGGTCTTCATCCTCTCGCCGCCGCGCTCGGGCTCGACGCTGCTGCGCGTCATGCTGGCGGGGCACCCGGAGCTGTTCGCGCCGCCGGAGCTGGAGCTGCTCCACTTCGCCACCCTGGACGAGCGGCGCGACGCCTTCTCCGGGCGCGACGCCTTCCGCCTCGAAGGGCTCCTGCGGGCGGTGATGGAGGCCCGCGCCTGCACCGCCGAGGAGGCGCGCGAGATCGTGGCCGGCTTGGAGGCGGCCGGATGCTCCACCCGCGAGCTCTACCGCCGGCTCCAGGAGTGGATCGGCGGCCGGCTGCTGGTGGACAAGACGCCCACCTACGCCTGGAGCCCCGGCGCCATGCGCGAGGCCGAGGCGGCGTTCGACCGCCCCTTCTACGTCCACCTCCTGCGCCACCCCTACGGCGTCATCCGCTCCTTCGAGGAGGCGCGGATCGATCAGGTCTTCTTCGACGCCGGCCTGCCGTGGAGCCGGCGGGAGCTGGCCGAGGCCGTGTGGGTGCTGGCCTACCGCAACACCCTGGACTTCCTGGCCGGCGTCCCCGGCGAGCGCCAGATCACCCTCCGCTACGAGGACCTGGTACGCGATCCGGAATCCGAGCTGCGGCGGCTCTGCGGCGCGCTCGGGGTCGCCTACCACGACGACATGGCGGCGCCCTACCGGCACCGGGACGGCCGCATGACCGACGGCCTGCACCGCGAGTCGCGCATGCTGGGCGACGTCAAGTTCCTTCAGCACGCGGGCGTCGACGCGACCGCCGCCGACCGCTGGCACGACTGGCTGGAAGAGGACTTCCTGGGCGAGCCGGCCCGCGCCCTGGCGTCGCGGCTCGGATACGAGGTCAAGGCCTCCCGTCCGGGGTGGATCAGCATCCCGCGGCGTGCGGCGGACGGCGAGCCGCCCCCTCTCTCCTTCGCCCAGGAGCGCATGTGGTTCCTCCACCAGCTCGACCCCGGCAGCTCGGCCTACGACATCTGCGGCTCCTTCCAGCTTCGGGGCACGCTGGACGCCGCCACTTTCGAGCGCTGCTTCGCCGAGGTGGTGCGGCGCCACGAGGCGCTGCGCACCACCTTCTCGGTGGTGAACGGCCAGCCGGTGCAGATCGTCCACCCACCCTCCGGGCATCCCCTGGCGCGGGTCGACCTCGCCGCCCTGCCGGCCGCGGCGCGCGGCGCCGAGGCCCTGCGCCTGGCGGCGGCGGACGCCGCGCTGCCCTTCGACCTCCAGCGCGGGCCGCTCTACCGCTTCACCCTGCTGCGGTTGGAGGCGGGCGAGCACGTCCTGCTGCTCAACATCCACCATGCGTGCTCCGACGGCTGGTCGATCCGCGTCCTGGCGCGGGAGCTGGCGGTGCTCTACCGGGCCTTCGCGGCCAGCGAGCCCTCCCCGCTGCCCGAGCTGCCCATCCAGTACGCCGACTTCGCCCTCTGGCAGCGCCGCACCCTTCAGGGCGAGACTCTGGAGAATGAGCTCGGCTGGTGGCGGCGGCACCTGGCCGGGGAGCTGCCGCCTCTGCGGCTGCCGGCCGACCGCCGGCGCTCGACCGTGCGGGGCTTCCAGGCCGAGGCCGAGAGGCTGGACCTGCCGCCGGACCTCGTGCGCGGCCTGGAGGCGCTGTCGCGGGGGAGCGCGGCGTCCATCTACATGACTCTGCTCGCGGCGTGGCAAGGGCTGCTCGCCCGCCTCACCGGCGAGGAGGACGTGCTGGTGGGCGCTCCCACCGCCGGCCGCAACCGCCCCGAGCTCGAGGGGCTCATCGGCTTCTTCCTCAACACCCTGGTGCTGCGCAGCGACCTGTCGGGCGATCCCACCTTCCGGCAGGCGCTGGCCCGGGTGCGGGAGTCGACCCTCGGGGCTTTCGCGCATCAGGACATCCCCCTGCAAACCGTCCTCCAGGCGGCGCAGCCGGAGCGCGAGTGGGCGCAGACGGCGCCCTTCCAGGCCATGTTCCTGCTACAGAACTTCCCGCCCGAGGAGCTCGCCGTGCCCGGCCTGACCTTCGAGCCGCTCGACGCCGGGCACGACGTGCAGGACCTCGGCACCGCCATCTTCGAGGTCGGGCTGACCCTGGTGGAGGAGCCCGAGGGGGGCCTCCAGGCCCACGTCACGTACAACGGGCAGCTCTTCGACCCCGCCAGCATGGCGCTGCTGCTGGAGCGCTACCGGCGCTTGCTGGAGGCTGTCGTCGCCGACCCCGAGCGCGGCCTGTGGAGCTACGAGCTGATGGGCGGCGAGGAGCGGGCCCAGGTGCTGGCCTGGGGCGCCGGGCCGTCGGCCCCGGCCACCGGGCTGGTGCACTGCGAGTTCGAGGCCCGGGCCGCGGCGGCGCCGGAGGCCCCGGCGGTGATCGCGGGCCGGGACGTCGTGAGCTACGGCGAGCTCGACCGCCGGGCCAATCAGTTAGCCTGGCGCCTGCGCGAGCTGGGCGTGGGACCGGAGGTGACCGTCGCCGTGGCCCTCGACCGTTCGCCGGAGCTGATCGTCGCCTTCCTCGGCGTGCTCAAGGCCGGAGGCGCCTACGTGCCGCTCGATCCCTCGTACCCGCGGGAGCGCCTGGCCTGGATCCTGGAGGACGCGGGGCCGCGAGTCCTCGTCAGCCGCACGGCGGTGCTGGCGGCGCATCGCGGCCTGGCCGCGGGAGGAATCGGGATCGTGGATCTCGACGCCGAGGCTCCGGCCCTGGCGGTGCGGCCCGCCACCCGTCCGGACATTGAGGCCGATCCCGGCTCTCTCGTCTACGTGGTCTATACCTCCGGCTCGACCGGCCGGCCCAAGGGGGTCATGGTCCGCCACGGCGCGCTGGCCGGCTACGTGGCCTCCTTCCGCGCCGAGCAGGGCTTACGGCCCGCGGACCGCGTCCTGCAGCTCGCCTCGATCGGCTTCGATACCAGCGCCGAGGAGATCTATCCCTGTCTCACGAGCGGCGCGGCCCTGGTGCTGCGCGACGAGGCGATGCTCGGCTCCGACTTCCTGCGCGCCTGCGGCGAGCTGGGGATCAGCGTGCTCGACCTGCCCACCGCCTTCTGGCACGAGATGGTGGCCCGGCTCACCGGCGAGCCGGCCCCGCTGCCGGCCGCCCTGCGGAGCATCGTCCTCGGCGGCGAGCGGGTGCTGCCCGAGCGCCTGGTCGCCTGGCACGCCCTGGGTCACCCCGGCGTCCGCCTGTTCAACACCTACGGCCCGACCGAGGCGACGATCGTCGCCACCCGTTGCGAGCTGCCTCCGGATCTCGCGGTGGCGGGCGAGGTCCCCATCGGCCGGCCGGTGCCCGGGGCCTGGACGCGCGTGGCCGATCCCCGGTTGGAGCTTGCCCCCGCCGGGGTGCCCGGCGAGCTGTGCCTGGGCGGCGCCGGGCTCGCCCGCGGCTACCTCGGCCGGCCCGACCTGACGGCCGAGCGGTTCGTGCCCGATCCCTGGGCGGAGACGCCGGGGGAGCGCCTGTACCGCACGGGCGACCTGGTCCGTCTGCTGCCGTCGGGCGACCTCGAGTTCCTGGGGCGCGTCGACCACCAGGTGAAGATCCGCGGGTTCCGCGTCGAGCTGCGGGAGATCGAGGCGGCTCTCGGCCGGCATCCCGGGGTTGCCGAGGCCGTGGTCACGGCGCGAGAGGACGTGCCGGGCGACCTGCGGCTGGCCGCCTACCTCGTCCCCCGCGATCCGGGCGCCGACCTGGCCGTGGCCGAGCTGCGGGCGTTCCTGCGCGAGCGGCTGCCCGACTACATGATCCCCGCGGCCTTCGTCGTCCTCCCGGCCCTGCCGCTGAGCTCCCACGGCAAGGTGGACCGCCGGGCCCTGCCGGCCCCCGGACGCGCCCGGTCCGCCGAGGCCTCCCGGGTCGCCCCGCGCACCCCGGCCGAGGAGATGATCGCGGCCATCTGGGGAGAGCTGCTGGGGATCGACGGCGTCGGCGCCACCGACAACTTCTTCGAGCTGGGCGGCCACTCGCTGCTGCTGCCCCAGGTGATGCATCGGCTGCGCAAGGCCTTCCAGATCGAGATCCCCCTGCGCGCCCTGTTCGACGAGCCGACGGTGGAGGGCCTGGCCCTCGCCGTGGAGGAGCTGGTGCTGGAGGACGTCGAGCGCCAGCTCGCCACGGTGGAAGGAGAAGAGAGTGTTGCTGGATAGAGCCATCGCCCAGGACCGTCTGCCGGAGGCCTGGAACGACACCGGCCGCCCCTACCCGCCGGGCTTCGTGCACGAGCAGGTCGCGGCGGCGGCGCGCCGCCGGCCGGAGGCTCTGGCGGTGGCGTCTTCGGGCGTCGGCGCCGAGCGGCTGAGCTACGGCGAGCTGGAGGCGCGCTCCAACCGCCTGGCCCACCGCCTGGCCGCGCTGGGCGTAGGCCCCGAATCGCGGGTGGCGGTCTGCATGGCGCAGTCGCCGGCGCGGGTGGTGGCGGTGCTCGCCGTGCTCAAGGCCGGCGGCGCCTACGTCTCCCTCGATCCGGCGAACCCGGCGGAGCGGCTGGCGTTCCAGATCGCCGATTGCGGCGCGGCGGTGGTGCTGACCCAAGAGGACTTGGCGGAGCGCCTGCCGCCGCGACTGGCCGTGGTGCTCACCGTGGACGCGATGGACGAGTTGGACGAGGTCGCCGGCGGCGACGACGCTCCCCCCGCCGTCCGGCTCGACGCCGCGAACCTCGCCTACGTCGTCTACACCTCGGGCTCGACGGGCGTGCCCAAGGGGGTGGAGATCTCCCACGCCGGCCTGTGGAACCTGGTCGCCTGGCACCGCGAGCAGTACGCGGTGACGGCAGCGGACCGCGCCACGGCGGTGGCCAACCCGGCTTTCGACGCCGCGGTGTGGGAGATCTGGCCCTACCTGACGGCCGGAGCCAGCCTGCACGTCCCAGCGGAGGCCGTGCGCCTGTCGCCGGAGCGGCTGGCGCGCTGGTGGGCCGAGGAGGGGATCACCCTCTCCTTCCTGCCCACGCCGCTGGCCGAGGCCGTGCTGGGGGAGGAGATGCCGCCCGGGCTCGCCCTGCGCGCCCTGCTCACCGGCGGCGACCGCCTGCATCGCGGGCCGGCGCCGGGAGCCCCCTTCCGGCTGATGAACCACTACGGGCCGTCGGAGTCGAGCGTGGTGACGACCGTCGAAGAAGTGAGGACGGCGGTGGAGGCGGCGTCCCCGGACGTCGCGGCGCTGCCCGCCATCGGCCGCCCCATCGCCAACCTGCGGGTCCACGTGCTCGGCGAGACGGGCGAGCCCGTGCCGGTGGGCGAGCCCGGCGAGCTGTGCGTGGCCGGCGCGGGCCTCGCCCGGGGTTACCTCGCGCGGCCGGACCTGACCGCCGCGGCGTTCGTGCCCGATCCCTTCGCTCCGGCTCCCGGCGGGCGGCTGTACCGCACGGGCGACCTGGCGCGCTGGCGCCCGGAGGGGAAGCTCGACTTCCTGGGCCGCGCCGACCGCCAGGTCAAGGTGCGCGGCCTGCGCATCGAGCTGGGGGAGATCGAGGCCGTCCTCGCCCGCCAGCCGGCCGTCTCCGCGGCGGCCGTGCTGCTGCGCGAGGGGCGTCTGGTGGCCTACATCGCGGGCCAGGCGGATGCCGCCGGGCTGCGGGCCGCGCTGGCCGAACGGCTGCCGGACTACATGGTCCCCGCCGCCTTCGTGGCGCTCGCCGCCCTGCCGCTGTCGCCCAACGGCAAGGTGGACCGCCGGGCGCTCGCCGCCCTGCCGCCGCCCGCCGCGGAGCCGCAGACCGCCGAAGTCGCAGCGCCCCGCACGCCCCTGGAGGAGTCCCTGGCGGCGATCTGGGCCGAGCTGCTGGGCGTCCCCAAAGTGGGCCGCCACGACGACTTCCTCGCCCTGGGGGGCCACTCCCTGCTCGCCTCCCGGGTGCTGTCGCGGGTGCGCCGGGCTTTCGGCGTCGAGCTGCCGTTGCCGGCGTTCTTCGCGGCCCCGACGGTGGCGGCGCTGGCCCGCGCCGTCGCCGGCGCCCGCTGCGAGGAGGCGCCGGCCGCGGGCCTCCCGCTCTCCTACTCGCAGCGGCGCCTCTGGTTCCTCGACCGGTTCACCCCCGGCTCGCACGCCTACAACGTGCCGCTGCCGCTGCGCGTCGAGGGCGCTCTCGCGCCGGCGGCGCTCGCCGCCGCCCTCGGCGAGATCGTGCGCCGCCACGAGGTGCTGCGCACCACCTACGCCGCGGGCAAGGAGGATCCCTGGCAGGTGGTGCATCCCGCCGGCGTCGGTGCCTTCGCCCTGCCGCTCCTGGACCTGGCGGCGCTGCCCGAGCGCCACCGCCGCGCCGAGGCGCAGCGGCTGCTCGACGCCGACGCCGTGCGCCCCTTCGACCTGCGCGCCGGGCCGGTGCTGCGCACCTCCCTGCTGCGCCTGCGCGCCGAGGAGCACCTCCTCCTGTTCAACGTCCACCACATCGCTTTCGACGGCTGGTCGACGCCGATCCTGCGCCGGGAGCTGGCGGTCCTCTACGGCGCGGCGGCGGCGGGACAACCGTCGCCGCTGCCGGAGCCGCCCTGGCAGTACTCCGACTTCGCCGCCTGGCAGAGAAGCTGGCTGGCGGGCGACGACGTCGCGGCGCAGCTCGCCTTCTGGCGCCAGGCCCTCGCGGGCGCGCCGGACCTCCTGGAAATCCCCGCGGACCATCCCCGGCCGCCGGCGCAGAGCTTCCGCGGCGAGACCCTGCAATCCCACCTGCCGGCAGGGGAGACCGCCGCCCTCGGCGCCCTGGCCCGGGAGCGCGGCGTCACCCTCTTCATGCTCCTCCTGGCGGCCTTCCAGACCCTCCTGCACCGCTATACCGGGCAGGACGACCTGCTGATCGGCACGCCGGTGGCGGGGCGCGAGCGCCGGGAGACCCAGGGGCTCATCGGCTTCTTCGTCAACACCCTGGCGCTGCGGGCGGACCTCGCGGGCGACCCGATGTTCGGCAGTCTGTTGGCGCGTACCCGGGATCTCTGCCTGGCCGCCTACTCGCACCAGGAGCTGCCGTTCGAGATCCTGGTGGAGGAGCTGCAGCCGGTGCGCGACCTGTCGCGCCCGCCCCTGGTGCAGGTGCTGCTGGCGATGGAGAACGCACGCCGGGAGGTGCCGCAGCCGTCCGGGCCGCGCTTCGTCCCGCTGGAAGCCGAGATCCGGGCCGCGAAGCTCGATCTGACGCTGCTCGCCCAGGAGTGGGACCCGGTGCTGGCGCTGAGCTTCGAGTACGCGCTGGACCTCTTCGAGCCGGCGACCGTCGAGCGGCTGGCGGCGCACCTGCGCAGCCTGCTGGCCTCGGCTGTGGCCTCTCCCGGCCGGCGCCTCTCGGAGCTGCCGCTGCTCTCGCCGGCCGAGCGCGCGGAGGCCCTGAAGCAGGCGGGCCTGCCGGGTGTCCTCTTCCCCTGGACGGGATGCGTCCACGAGCGGTTCGCGGCCCGGGCGCGCGAGACCCCCGAGGCGGTGGCGGCGGTGTACGAAGGGGAGAGTCTGAACTACGGCGAGCTGGACGAGCGCGCCGGGCGCCTCGCGCGGCGCCTGCGCCGGCTGGGGGTGGGGCCCGAGAGCCGGGTGGGCCTGTTCTGCGAGCGCTCGCTCGATATGGTGACCGCCATCCTCGGCGTGCTCAAGGCGGGCGGCGCCTACGTGCCGCTCGACCCCAACTACCCGGCGGAACGGGTGGCCTTCGTGTTGGCGGATGCCGGCATCCGGGTGCTGCTGACCTCAGGCGAGCTGGCGGACCGCCTGCCCGCCACGGACGCCGCCGTGCTGCAGCTCGACGAGCGCTACGAGGATGAGCTGGAGCCGCTGCTCCTGGTTGACGTCGCCCCGGAGAACGCGGCCTACGTGATCTATACCTCGGGCTCGACGGGCCAGCCGAAGGGGGTGGTGATCAGCCACCGCGAGGTGGCGCGGCTGATGACCGCCACGGACGGCTGGTACGGCTTCGGAGCGGACGACGTCTGGACTCTCTTCCACTCCTACGCCTTCGACTTCTCGGTGTGGGAGATCTGGGGAGCGCTCGTCCACGGCGGCCGGCTGGTGGTGGTGCCCTGGTGGGTGAGCCGCGAGCCGGAGGCGTTCCTGGACCTGCTGGAGCGGGAGCGGGTGACGGTGCTCAACCAGACGCCTTCGTCCTTCCGCCAGCTCGTGCTGGCCGAGTCGGCCGGTCCGGTCCGGGACCTCGCGCTGCGCCTGGTGATCTTCGGCGGCGAGGCGCTGGAGATGGCGAGCCTGGCGCCCTGGTTCGCCCGCCACGGCGACCAGACGCCTCGGCTGGTGAACATGTACGGCATCACCGAGACCACGGTGCACGTGACGTACCGGCCGGTCGCGGCCGTGGACCTGAAGGCGGCGAGCGTCATCGGGGTGCCGATCCCGGATCTCCAGCTCCACGTCCTGGAGCGCGGGATGCAGCCGGCGCCGCTGCTGGTGCCGGGGGAGCTTCACGTCGGCGGCGCGGGCTTGGCGCGCGGCTACCTGAACCGGCCGGAGCTGACGGCCGAGCGCTTCGTGCCGGACCCGTTCGGCGGCCGGCCGGGGGCGCGGCTCTACCGCTCGGGCGACCTGGCGCGGCGGCTGCCCGGCGGCGACCTCGCCTACCTGGGGCGCATCGACCAGCAGGTGAAGATCCGCGGCTTCCGCATCGAGCTGGGCGAGGTCGAGGCGGCGCTGTCGAGCCTTCCCGGAGTGAGCGAGGCGGTGGTGCTGGCCCTGGCGGACCCCGCCGGCGGCAGCCGGCTGGTGGCCTGCGTGGCGGGCGCGCAGGTGCCGGCCGGCCCCGAGCTGCGGGCGCTGCTCAAGCAGCGCCTGCCCGAGCACATGGTGCCGGCGGGGTTCGTGACGCTGCCGTCGCTGCCGCTGACCCCCAACGGCAAGGTCGACCGCAAGGCCCTCGCCGGGCTGGAGACGGCGCCCGGGCGGGAACCAGGGCGGGACGGTGCCGTCACGGCGCCGCGGACGCCGGTCGAGCAGGCCCTGGCGAAGATCTTCGCCGAGCGGCTGGCCGCCGGTCCGGTGGGGCTGGAGAGCGATTTCTTCGATCTCGGCGGCCACTCGCTGCTGGCCGTGCGCGTCATCGCGGACGTCCGCCAGGCGCTGGGGATCGAGCTGACAGTGCGCGCCCTCTTCGAGGCGCCGACGGTCGCCGGCCTCGCCCGGGCCGTGGAGATCGCCCGCGAGGGGGGAGCCGGCGCGGCCCCGGCCTTCACCGGGGTCTCCCGCGCGGCCGGCCGGCTTCCCCTCTCCTACTCGCAGCGGCGCCTCTGGTTCCTCGACCAGTTCAACCCCGGCTCCCACGCCTACAACCTGCTGTTTCCGCTGCGTCTCGCGGGAGATCTCGATCCGGCGGCGCTCGCCGCCGCCCTGAGCGAGATCGTGCGCCGCCACGAAGTGCTGCGCACCACCTACACCGCCGGCGAGCGGGACCCCTGGCAGGTCGTGCAGCCGGCCGCGGCCCTCCCGCTGCCCCTGGTCGACCTGGCGGCGCTGCCGGCCGAGAGCCGAGAACAGGAGTCGTCGCGGCTGGCCGCCGCCGACGCCGCGCGCCCCTTCGACCTGCGGGCCGGCCCGGTGTTCCGCGCCGCCCTCGTGCGGCTGGCGGCGGCGGAGCACGTCCTCCTCGCCGGCGTGCACCACATCGCCTTCGACGGCTGGTCGGTGGGCATCCTCCTCGCCGAGCTGGCGGCGCTCTACGGCGCCGGAGCCGCGGGCCGGCCCTCGCCGCTGCCGGAGCCGCCCTGGCAGTACGCGGACTTCGCGGCCTGGCAGCGCAGCACGCTGTCGGGCGAGGTCCTGGCGGAGCAGACCGGCTTCTGGCGCCGCGCCCTGGAGGGCGCGCCCGACTTCCTGGAGCTGCCGGCCGACCACCCCCGTCCCCCCGTCCAGAGCCTGCGCGGCGGTACCCTGGCAAGAGCCCTCGGCCCCGGGACTACCGCGGACCTGCGGCGGCTGGGCCGCGAGCGCGGGCTGTCTCTCTTCATGCTCCTGCTGGCGGGCTTCCAGGCCCTCCTCCAGCGCTACACGGGGGCCGGCGACCTGGTGGTGGGCTCGCCCATCGCCGGCCGCCACCGCGCCGAGACGGAGGAGCTCATCGGCTTCTTCGTCAACACTCTGGCCCTGCGCTCCGACCTGGCGGGCAATCCGTCGTTCGGCGAGCTGCTGGCGCGGGTCCGCGAGTCCTGCCTCGCCGCCTATGCCCACCAGGACCTGCCCTTCGAGATCCTGGTGGAGGAGCTGCGGCCGGGGCGCGACCTGTCGCGTTCGCCGCTGGTCCAGGTGGTCCTGGTGCTGCAGAACGCCGAGCGCGAGACGCCCCAGCCGCAGGGGCTCCGGCTCACCCTCCTGGAAGCCGACGTCCGGTCGGCGAAGTTCGACCTGACGCTGGGGGTGACGGAGGCGGACGACGACCTGGCGCTGAGCTTCGAGTACGCCACGGACCTGTTCGAGCCGGCGACCGTCGAGCGCATGGCGGGGCACCTGCGCGGCTTCCTGACGGCGGCGGCGGCCGATCCGGAGCGGCGGCTCGCCGAGCTGCCGCTGCTCTCGCCGGCCGAGCGCGCCGAGGCGCTCGCCCAGGCGGGCGATCCGGCGGTCGACTTCCCCTGGACGGGGTGCGTCCACGAGCGGTTCGCGGCCTGGGCGCGGCGTACCCCGGCGGCGGTGGCGGCGGTGCACGAAGGGGAGAGCCTGACCTACGGCGAGCTGGACGAGCGCGCGGAACGCCTGGCGCGGCGCCTGCGCCGGCTGGGTGTGGGGCCCGAGAGCCGGGTGGGCCTGTTCTGCGAGCGCTCGCTCTCCCTGGTCACCGCCATCCTCGGCGTGCTCAAGGCGGGCGGCGCCTACGTGCCGCTCGACCCCAACTACCCGGCCGACCGCGTGGCCTTCGTGCTGGCCGACGCCGGCATCCGGGTGCTGCTGACCGGAGGGGAGGTGGCGGACCGCCTGCCGGCCGCCGCGGTCACCGCCACGGTGCTGCGGCTCGACGAGCGCGGCGAGGACGACGACGATCCGATGCCGCCCGTCGAAGTCGATCCGGACAACGCGGCCTACGTGATCTACACCTCGGGCTCGACGGGCCAGCCGAAGGGGGTGGTGATCAGCCACCGCGAGGTGGCGCGGCTGATGACCGCCACCGAGGCCTGGTACGGCTTCGGGCCGGAGGACGTCTGGACCCTGTTCCACTCCTACGCCTTCGACTTCTCGGTGTGGGAGATCTGGGGAGCCCTCGTCCATGGCGGCCGGCTGGTGGTGGTGCCCTGGTGGGTGAGCCGCGACCCGGAGGCGTTCCTGGCGCTGCTGGAGAGCGAGGGCGTGACGGTGCTCAACCAGACGCCCTCGGCCTTCCGCCAGCTCGCGCTGATGGAGTCGTCCACGGAGGGGCGGGACTTCGCGCTGCGCTATGTGATCTTCGGCGGCGAGGCGCTGGAGATGGCGAGCCTCGAGCCGTGGTTCGCCCGCCACAGCGACGAGCGGCCGCGGCTGGTGAACATGTACGGCATCACCGAGACCACGGTGCACGTGACCTACCGGCCGGTCTCGGCCGTGGATCTGAAGGCGGCGAGCGTCATCGGGGTGCCGATCCCGGATCTTCAGGTGCACGTGCTGGAACCAGGCATGGAGCCGGCGCCTCTCCTGGTGCCGGGGGAGCTTCACATCGGCGGCGCGGGCCTGGCGCGCGGCTACCTGAACCGGCCGGAGCTGACGGCCGAGCGCTTCGTGCCGGATCCGTTCGGCGGCCGGCCGGGAGCGCGCCTCTACCGCTCGGGCGACCTGGCGCGGCGGCTGCCCGGGGGCGACCTCGCCTACCTGGGACGCATCGACCAGCAGGTGAAGATCCGCGGCTTCCGCATCGAGCTGGGCGAGGTCGAGGCGGCGCTGTCGAGCCTCCCCGGGGTCAGCGAGGCGGTGGTGCTGGCCCTGCCGGACCCCGCCGGCGGCAGCCGGCTGGTGGCCTGCGTGGCAGGCGCGCAGGTGCCGCCCGTCCCCGAGCTGCGAACCCTGCTCAAGCGGCGCCTGCCCGAGCACATGGTGCCGGCGGGGTTCGTCATGCTGCCGTCGCTGCCGCTGACGCCCAACGGCAAGGTCGACCGCAAGGCGCTGGCCCGGCTGGAGCCCACGGCGGAGCGCCGCGGCGAGGCCGCCGCGCCGCGCACGCCGGTGGAGGAGGGGCTGGCGGCGATCTTCGGCGCGCTCCTGGACGTCGCCGCGGTGGGTCCCGAGGACGACTTCTTCGGCCTCGGGGGCCACTCCCTGCTGGCCATGCGGCTGATGGCGGAGATCCGCCACGCGTTCGGGGTGGACCTCGCCGTGCGCACCGTCTTCGAGGCGCCCACGGTGGCCGGCCTCGCCCTCCTTGTGGAGGCGGCCGGCGGCGTCGCGCCGGCTGGCGCCACCGCGGGCGCCGCCTGGGAAGGCCCCGTCCCCCTATCCTACGGCCAGAGCCGGCTGTGGTTCCTCGACCAGCTCGAGCCGGGCTCGGCGGCCTACAACATCGCCTCCCCGCTGCGCCTCGAAGGGCGGCTGGACCCGGGCGCCCTGGCCGCCGCCCTGCGCGAGATCGTGCGCCGGCACGCCGTGCTGCGCACCACCTGCGCCGCCGACGCGCAGGGCAGGCCCTACCAGGCGATCGCTCCGGAGCTGGATCCGGGCCTGCCGCGGATCGACCTCGCGGCCCTGCCGGCGGCGGCGCGGGCGGCCGAGACCGCCCGCCGGATCGACGACGACGCCAACAGGCCTTTCGACCTCGCCCGGGGGCCGGTGCTGCGTCTCGCCCTGCTGCGCCTCGGCGGCGAGGAGCACGTGCTCCTGCTCACCGTGCATCACATCGCGTACGACGCCTGGTCGCACGAGATCCTGCTGCGCGAGCTGGCCGCGCTCTACGCGGCGGCGGCGGCGGGCCGGCCGTCGCCGCTGCCGGAGGTCCCCTTCCAGTTCGCGGACTATGCCATCCACCGGCACCGCGAGGTGGAGGGCGGCGCCCTGGCCGGCCAGCTCGAGCGCTGGCGGCGGCGTCTCGCGGGCGCGCCCACCGTCCTGGAGCTGCCGGCCGATCATCCGCGGCCGGCGGCCCAGAGCCTGCGCGGCGAGCTGCGCACCGCGCGGTGGCCGGAGCCGGCCGGGCTGCGGGAGCTGACGCGCGGCGAGCGCGTCACCCCCTTCATGCTCATGCTGGCGACCTTCAGCGCCCTGCTCCAGCGCTACACCGGCGGCGACGACCTCCTGGTGGGCACGCCGGTGGCCAACCGCGGCCGGCGCGAGACCCAGGAGCTGATCGGCTTCTTCATCAACACCCTCGCCCTGCGCGCCGAGATGGCCGGCGATCCGCCCTTCCGGGAGCTGCTGCGCGGCGTCCGCGAGGTGGCCCTGGAGGCCTACGCCAACCAGGATCTGCCGTTCGACGTCCTGGTGGACGAGTTGCATCCCGAGCGCGAGCTGTCGCGCTCGCCCCTGGTCCAGGTGCTGCTGTCGGTGGAGGCGGCGGGGGGGGAGCCGCCGCGGCTGCCGGGCCTGCGCCTGAGCCCCATTCCCTTCGACGTCCGGCAGGCGAAGTTCGACCTCTCCCTGACCGTGGTGGAGGAGGGCGGGGCTTTGAGCGCATACGCCGAGTACGCGCTCGACCTGTTCGCGCCCGCCACCGTCGACCGCCTGCTGGGCCACTTCGCGCGCCTCCTTGGCGGTGCCGTGACGGCGCCGGAAGCGCGCCTCTCCGAGCTGTCGCTGCTGGCGCCGGAGGAGCTGCAACAGCTCACCTGGGAATGGGCGGAGAGCGCGGAGATCGTGGCGCCGGACGCTCCGGGCCTGCCCCCTATGCACGAGCGTATCGCCGGGATCGCCGCCCGCCGGCCGGACGCCGTGGCCGTGGCGGCGGGGGCGGAGCGGCTGACCTACGGCGAGCTGGTGAGCCGCGCCGGCCGGCTCGCCGGCGTCCTCGCCGCCCACGGCGTGGGGCTGGAGTCGCGGGTGGGGATCTTCGCCGAGCGCTCGGCGGAGCTCTTCGTCGCCATCCTCGCCGTCCACAAAGCGGGCGGCGCCTACGTCCCCCTCGATCCCTCCTACCCGCGGGACCGCCTGGCCTACATGATGGCCGACGCGCTCCCGGCGCTCGTCCTGGCGCAGCCGCACCTGCGCCATCGTCTCCCTGTGTCGCCGGTCGACGTGCCCGTGCTCGTGCTGGATGGAGCCGAGCTCCCGGTCGAGACGGCCCCGGTGGCGGCCCGGCCCGCGGCGGCCAACGCGGCGTACGTCCTCTACACCTCGGGCTCCACCGGGCGGCCCAAGGGCGTGGTGGTCAGCCATGGCTCGCTCGCCGCTTCCTGCCGCGCCTGGGAGCCGGTCTGGGGGCCGGGCGGCCCGCCCCGCGTCGCGCTGCAGGCGGCCGGGTTCGCCTTCGATGTCTTCGCCGGCGAGACCTTCCGCACCCTGGGCACCGGCGGCACGCTCGTCGTCTGCCCGCCCGAGCTGCTGGGCGATCCCGCGGCGCTCCTGCGCTTCCTGCACGCCGAGGAAATCGAGAGCGCCGACCTCGTTCCGGCCGTGCTGCGGCTGCTCATGGACCATCTGGAGGCGGCGGGCGAGCTCCTGAGCGCGCCCGCCCTGCTGGTGGTGGGCTCGGACTCCTGGCGGGTCGACGAGTACGAGCGCGGCCGGCGCCTGTGCGCCCCGGGGGTGCGCCTGCTCAACGCCTACGGCGTCACCGAGGCGACCATCGACACCACCTGGTTCGAGGCTCCGGCGGGACCCGCCGCGATCGCCGGAAACGGCGCGGTGCCCATCGGCCGGCCGTTCGCGGGCAGCCGGGTCCACGTCCTCGACGGCGGTGGAGGACCCGCGCCCGCCGGGGTCCCGGGCGAGCTCGCGATCGGCGGCGCCGGCGTCGCCCGCGGCTATCACGACCGGCCCGGCCTCACCGCCGAGCGCTTCGTGCCCGACCCCTTCGCCGCCGAGCCCGGCTCCCGCCTCTACCGCACCGGCGACCTCGCCCGCTGGCTGCCGGACGGCAACCTCCAGTTCCTGGGCCGCACGGACCACCAGATCAAGATCCGCGGCTTCCGCATCGAGCCGGGCGAGGTCGAGGCGGCCGTGGCGCGGCTGGCCGGGGTGCGCGAGGCGGTGGTGATCGCCCGCGAGGACGTGCCCGGCGACCGCCGGCTGGTGGCCTACGTCGTGCCCGCCGGGGACGAGGAGCCCGACGCCGGCGAGCTGCGCCGCGCCCTCCTCGCCGAGCTGCCGGAGCCCATGGTGCCGTCGGCCGTCGTCGTCCTGCCGGCGCTGCCGCTGTCGCCCAACGGCAAGGTCGACCGCCGGGCGCTGCCGCGGCCAGAGCCTGACGCGGGCTCGCCGGGCCGGGATACCGCCTTCGCCGCTCCCCAGGGACCCCTGGAGGAGATGCTGGCGGCCATCTGGCGCGAGGTGCTGGGGCGCGAGCGGGTGGGCCGGGACGACCGCTTCTTCGACCTCGGCGGTCACTCGCTGCTCGCCATCCAGGTGGTGTCGCGGCTGCGCGCCGCAACCGGCGTGGAGCTGCCCGTGCGCAGCGTTTTCGAGGAGCCCACCGTGGCGCTCCTGGCGGCGCGGGTCGCAGCGATGCTCGCCGGCGCGCAAGGGCCGCGGCCAGCCCAGCCAACACCGTTCTCCGGCCTGGCGCCGGGCGAGGAGCGGCCGCCGCTGTCGTTCGCCCAGAGCCGGCTGTGGTTCCTCGACCAGCTCGAGCCGGGTTCGGCCGCCTACAACGTCCCTCTGCCGCTGCACGTCGCGGGTCCCCTCGACGCCGCCGCGCTCGCCGCGGCGCTGCGGGAGATCGTGCGCCGCCACGCCGTCCTGCGCACGACCTACGCCGCCGGCGCCGAGGGCGAGCCCTACCAGGTGATCGCCCCGGCCGCCCCTGGGTTACCCCTGATCGACCTTTCAGTCCTGCCCGCGGCGGCGAGGGAAAGCGAGACCGCCCGCTGGATCGACGCCGACGCCCACCGCCCCTTCGACCTCGCCGCCGGCCCCGTGCTGCGCCTCGCCCTGCTGCGCCTGGCGGCGGCCGAGCACCTGCTCCTCCTCTCGGTGCACCACATCGCCTTCGACGGCTGGTCGCAGGGCGTCCTGCTGGCGGAGCTGGCGGCGCTCTACGACGCCCTCACGGCGGGCGAGCCCTCGCCGCTGCCGGAGCTCCCCATCCAGTACGCGGACTTCGCCGCCTGGCAGCACCGGGAGCTGGCGGACGGCGCCCTCTCGGGGCAGCTCGACTACTGGCGGCGCCGGCTGGCCGGCGCGCCCACCGTCCTGGAGCTGCCCGTGGACCCGTCCCGGGATCCCCTGCCCGCCGGGCCGCGCGGCGAGCAGCGCACCGCCGCCGTGCCGGTGCCGGCCACGGCGCTTCAGGCCCTCGCCCGCGGCGCGGACTCTTCCCCTTTCATGCTGATGCTGGCCGCCTTCGCCGCCCTCCTCCAGCGCTACACCGGACAGGACGATCTGCTGGTCGGCTCGCCGGTCGCCAACCGCGACCGGCGCGAGACCGAGGGGCTGATCGGCCTCTTCGTCAACACCCTGGTGCTGCGCCTGGAGCTCGGCGGCGATCCGGGTTTCGGCGAGCTGCTGCGCCGGACGCGGGAGACGGCCCTGGAGGCCTACGCCAACCAGGACCTGCCCTTCGACCTGCTGGTCAACGAGCTGCGGCCGGAGCGCGGCCCGCTGCGCTCGCCGCTGGTCCAGGCGGTGCTGGCCGTGGAGCCGGAGCGGGGCGAGCTGCCGCATCCTCGCGGACTGCGCCTGGCCGAGGCCGACTGCGATCTCGGGCTGGCGAAGTTCGACCTCACGCTGGCCGTCGCCGAGGCCGGCGACCGGGTCATGGTGGCGGCCGAGTACCCGGCCGGCCTCTTCGAGCCCGCCACCGTGGAGCGTCTGCTGGGCCACTTCGGCAACCTGCTGCGGGCCGCCGTGGAATCGCCCGCGGCCCGGCTTTCCGAGCTGCCGTGGCTTACGCCCGAGGAACGGCGGCAGCTCGACGCCCGGATCGCGGAGCGGGCGTCGCGACCGGCGGCCGAGGCGGAGCGGGTGTTCAGGCTGCCCAGCGGGCCGCTGGAGGAGGAGCTGGCCGGCCTGTGGCGCGAGGTGCTCGGCTGCGAGCGGGTCGGCGCGGAGGACAGCTTCTTCGATCTCGGCGGCCACTCGCTGCTGGCCGTGCGGCTGGTCCTGGAGATCCGCAAGCGGCTGGGGATCAACCTGCCGGTGCGCGCGATCTTCGACGCGCCCACCGTCGCCGGACTGGCCCGCGCCATCGCGGCGGTGGCGGCCCCCGGGTCCGCGGCGGTGCCCGCCGGAAAGCTGGAACCGAAGCCGGAGCCGCTCCCGGCCTCCGGCCCGCCGCCCCTCTCCTTCTCCCAGAGCCGGCTGTGGTTCCTCGACCAGCTCGATCCGGGCTCCACCGCCTACAACCTTCCCATTCCGCTGCGTCTCGAGGGCGCCCTCGACGCCGCCGTCCTCGCCGCGGCGCTGCGGGAGATCGTGCGCCGCCACGCCGTGCTGCGCACCGCCTTCGCCGCCGGCGAGGACGGCGAGCCCTACCAGGCGATCTCCCCGGCCACCCCGGCCGCCCCGGCCACTGAAACCGAGCTGCCCCTGGTCGACCTCTCGGCCCTGCCCGCGGCGGCCAGGGAGAGTGAGGCCGGCCGCTGGATCGAAGCCGACGCCGACCGTCCCTTCGACCTCGCCCGCGGCCCGGTGCTGCGCCTCGCCCTGCTGCGCCTGGCCGAGCGCGAGCACCTGCTTCTGCTCTCGGTGCACCACATTGCCTTCGACGGCTGGTCGCAGGGCGTCCTGCTGGCGGAGCTGGCGGCGCTCTACGACGCCGGCGCGGCGGGCGAGCCCTCGCCGCTGCCGGAGCTCCCCATCCAGTACGCGGACTTCGCCGCCTGGCAGCGCCGGCAGGCGGCGGGCGGCGCCCTCTCGGGGCAGCTCGACTACTGGCGGCGCCGGCTCGCCGACGCGCCCACCGTCCTGGAGCTGCCGGCGGACCACCCGCGGCCGGCCCGGCAGAGCTTCCGCGGCGGCGACCGCGCCGCCGCCGTGCCGGTGGCGGCCGGCGTGCTCCAGGCCCTCGCCCGCGGCCGGGACGCCACTCCCTTCATACTGGCGCTGGCCGCCTTCGCCGCCCTCCTCCAGCGCTACACCGGGCGCGACGACCTGCTCGTCGGCTCGCCCATCGCCAACCGCAACCGCGGCGAGACCGAAGGGCTGATCGGTTTCTTCGTCAACACCCTGGTGCTGCGGCTGGACCTGACCGGCGATCCGGGCTTCGGCGAGCTGCTGCTGCGGGCGCGGGGTACGGCCCTGGACGCCTACGAGCATCAGGACGTCCCCTTCGATCTCCTGGTGGACGAGCTCAAGCCCGAGCGGGATCCGTCGCACCCGCCGCTGATCCAGGTCGTGCTGCTGGTGGGCACGGAGGAGAGGGAGCCGCCGCGTCCGCGGGGCCTGCGCCTCACCCCCATCGAAGCCGGCGGCGAACCGGCGAAGGTCGACCTCGCCCTCGCCGTCGTCGAGGCGGGCGAGCGGCTCGCGGCCACCGCCACCTATCGGACCGACCTGTTCGAGACGGCCACCGTGGACCGTCTGCTGGCCCATTTCGGCAACCTGCTGGCGGCCGCCGCGGCGTCGCCCGCAGCCCCCCTCTCGGCGCTGCCCATGCTCTCCCCGGCGGAGCGCCACCAGATCCGGCAGGAGTGGAACGACACGGCGGCGGAGCCCCCCCTCAGGCACCGGCGCCCCGTGCACGAGCGGTTCGCGTCGCTGGCGGCGAGCGATCCCGCCGCCGTGGCCGTGGTCCACCGCGGCGAGCGCATCACCCGCGGGGAGCTGGAGGCCTGGGCCGGCCGCCTGGCCCGCCGCCTGCGCCGGCTGGGCGTGGGCCCCGAGGTGCCGGTGGCGGTGGCCGCCGAGCGCTCGGCCGGCATGCTGGCCGGCCTGCTCGCGGTGCTCAAGGCCGGCGGCGTCTACGTGCCGCTGGACCCCGCCTACCCCCTCGAGCGGCTGGCCTTCATGCTGGCCGACTGCGCGGCCCCGGTGCTGCTCGCCGAGAGCCGGCTGCTGCCGGCGCTACCGCCGTTCGGCGGCGCCGTGCTCAGTCTGGACGACCGCGACGGCCGCGACGACCTCGACGATGCCGAGAATCGCGAGAGCGCCGAGCCGTTCACGCCCGTGGACCTCGACGCCCTGGCCTACGTCATCTACACCTCCGGCTCGACGGGCCGTCCCAAGGGGGTGCAGGTGGCGCACCGCGGCCTGGTGAACCTGGTGGCGGCCCAGATCCCGCTGTTCGACCTCGGTCCCGGCCGGCGGGCGCTGCAGTTCGCCTCGTTCAGCTTCGACGCCTCGGTGTCGGAGATCTTCACCGCCCTGCTGTCGGGCGCGGAGCTGCACCTGGCCGGTCGTGAGGAGCTGCTGCTCGGCGGCGCCTTCGCCCGCCTGGTGCGGGAGCGCCGCATCACCACCTTGACGCTGACTCCCTCGGCCCTCGCCGCCTTCACGGCCGCCGTGCCGGGGGAGCGGCTGGAGTCCCTCTCGACCCTGGTGGTGGCGGGGGAAGCCTGCCCGCCGGACCTCGCCGCCCGCTGGTCCCGGGGCCGGCGGTTCGTCAACGCCTACGGACCCACCGAGGCGACGGTCTGCGCCTCGGCGGAGGTGGGCTATCGCGGCGGCGTGCCGAGCCTCGGCCGGGCGCTCGCCAACACCCGCCTGGGGGTGGTGGACGCCGGGCTGCGGCCGGTGCCCCTGGGGGCCGAGGGCGAGATCGTCATCGCAGGGGTGGGCCTGGCGCGCGGCTACCTGGGCCAGCCCGGCCTGACGGCCGAGCGCTTCGTCCCCGATGCCGCGGCGGCGGAGCCCGGAGCTCGCGTCTACCGCACCGGCGACCGCGGCCGCTTCCTGCCCGACGGCCGGCTGGCCTTCCTTGGCCGCGTCGACCAGCAGCTCAAGATCCGCGGCTTCCGCATCGAGCCTGGGGAGGTCGAGGCGGCGCTGCTGCGGCTGCCCGAGGTGAGCGAGGCCGCGGTGGTGGCCCGCCGGTTCGCGCCTGGGGATCGCCGGCTGGTCGCCTTCGTGGTGCCCGCCGCCGCTCGACCGGCGCTGGCGCCGGCGCCGGTCGAGCTGCGGCGGGCCCTCCTCGCCGTGCTCCCCGAGCACCTGGTGCCCTCCGGGTTCGTGATCCTCGAAGCCCTGCCGCTGTCGCCCGCCGGCAAGCTGGACCGCAAAGCCCTGGAGCGCGAGGGGCCGCTGCCGGCGGGCGGGGCCGAGGCCGGCGCGGCGCCGCGCACGGCGGTGGAGGAGGTGCTCGCCGGCCTCTGGGCGGAGGTGCTGGGAGTGGCCGCCGTGGGGCGCGACGACAGCTTCTTCGACCTCGGCGGCCATTCGCTGCTCGCCGCCCGCGTGGTATCCCAGGTGCGCAACGTCTTCGGCGTCGAGCTCCCCCTGCGCCGCCTGTTCGAGGCGCCCACGGTGGCCGGGTTGGCGGCGGCGATCGAGGAGGCCCGCAGCGGCGGCCACAGCCTCTCCGCGCCGCCGGTGACGCCGGTGCCGCGCGAGGGGACGCTGCCCGCCTCCTCGGCTCAGGGCCGCCTCTGGTTCCTCGACCAGCTCACCCCCGGCTCGACGGTGTACAACGTGCCGTTCCCGCTGCGCCTCGCGGGTCCGCTGAACGAGCCGGCTCTGGCGGCGGCCCTCTCAGGCGTCGTCCGCCGCCACGAGGCCCTGCGCACCACCTTCACCGCCGTCGACGGCGAGCCCCGGCAGGTGATCGCGCCGGCCGCCCCGTTCCCCCTGCCGTGCGTCGACCTCTCCGGCCTGCCGGCGGCGGCGCGGCCGGGCGAGGCCCGTCGCCTGCTGGAAGCGGAGGCCGGCCGCCCCTTCGACCTCGCCGCCGGCCCTCTGCTGCGCACCTCGCTGCTGCGCCTGGAAGCGGAGGAGAGCTGGCTGCTCTCAACCGTCCATCACATCGTGTCCGACGGCTGGTCGATCGAGATCCTGCTGCGCGAGCTGGCCGCCCTCTACGACGCCGGCGCCGCCGGCCGGCTGTCGCCCCTGCCGGAGCTGCCGGTGCAGTACGCCGACTACGCGGCGTGGCAGCAGCGCTGGATGGCCGGCGAGGCCCTGGCCTCCCAGATCGGCTACTGGCGCCACCAGCTCGCGGGCGTCCCTCCCTCCCTGGACCTGCCGGCGGACCGCCCGCGGCCGGCCGCGCCGAGCTACCGCGGCGCCGTCCTCGGCCGCGAGCTGCCGGCCGGCCTCACCGCCGGCCTGCGCGCCCTGGCCCGCCGCCAGGGCGCGACCCCGTTCATGCTGGCGCTCGCCGCCGTCGACGCCCTGCTGTTCCGCTACACCCGCCAGGAGGACCTGACGGTGGGCACGGTGGTGGCCGGCCGCGACCGGGCGGAGATCGAGGGGCTGATCGGCTTCTTCGTCAACACCCTGGTGCTGCGCGCCGAGGTCACCGGCGACCTCCCCTTCGCCGCCCTCCTCGCCCGCGCCCGGGAGACGGCGCTGGCGGCCTACACCCACCGGGACGTCCCCTTCGAGACCCTGGTGGAGGAGCTGCACCCCGAGCGCGACCTCTCCCGCACGCCGTTCTTCCAGGTGCTGCTCAACGTCCAGACGGTGAGCGTCGAGGCGGCTTCCCGGCCCGGCCTGCGCTTCGAGCTGCTCGCCGCCGAGGCCGCGACGGCGAAGTTCGACCTCAGCGTCGGCGTCGACGACGCCGGGCCCTCCATGGTGCTGAGCGTCGAGTACAGCACCGACCTGTTCGCGGCGCCCACCGTGGAACGCCTGCTGGGGCATCTCGAACGCCTGCTCGGCGGCGTGGCGGCGGCGCCCGGCAGCGCCGTCCTCGACCTGCCCCTGTTGAGCGAGGCGGAGGAGCAGCAGCTCCTGGCGGAGTGGAACGACACCGCCGTCGCTCCCTCTCCCGGCGCCTGCCTGCACGACCTCTTCGCGGTCCAGGCCGCCCGCGCGCCGGGGCGCACCGCCCTGATCGCCCAGGACGGCCGGCGCCTCACCTACGGCGAGCTGGATGCGGCGACGGCGCTTCTCGCCCGCCGCCTGCGCGCCCTGGGAGTGGGGCCGGAGGTGCTGGCCGGGGTGATGCTGGACCGCACGGCCGAGCTGGTGGTGGCCCTGCTCGCCGTGCTGCGAGCGGGCGGCGCCTACGTGCCCATCGATCCCGCCTACCCGCGCCAGCGCGTCGACTTCCTGCTGGAGAATTCCGGGGCCGCCGTGCTCCTCACCCGCCGCGCCCTGCTGGCGGACTACGCCGGCAGCCTGCCGGCCGCGGCCCCGACGCTGTTCCTCGATGCCGGCTGGGAAGAGGAACCCGAGCCGCAAGGCGTCGTCGCGCCCCTGGCGCCGGTGCCGGGCAACCTCGCCTACGTCATCTACACCTCGGGCTCCACCGGCACGCCCAAGGGGGTGGCCCTGGAGCACCGCGGCGCCGTGGCCTTCGCCCGCTGGGCGCTGGAGGTCTTCCCGCCGGCGGACCTCGCCTGCGTGCTGGCCGCCGCGTCGGTCTGCTTCGACCTGTCGGTGTTCGAGATCTTCGTCACTCTGGCCGCGGGCGGCACCGTGGCGCTGGCCGAGAACGCCCTGGCCCTGCCGGAGCATCCGGCGGCGGCGGAGGTGACGCTGGTCAACACCGTGCCCTCGGCCATGGCCGAGCTGGTGCGTTCCGGCCGCGTGCCCGCGGCGGTGCGTACCGTCACCCTGGCCGGCGAGGCGCTCAAGGGCTCGCTGGTGCAGGCCGTCTATGAGCGCACTCCGGCGCGGCGCGTCCTCAATCTCTACGGTCCGTCCGAGGACACCACCTACTCGACCTTCACGCTCGTGCCCCCGGATGCCGCCCAGCCCGCGATCGGCCGGCCCGTCGCCGGCACCCGCGCCTACGTGCTGGACGCCGCCCTGCGCCCGGTGCCGGCCGGCGTGCCCGGCGAGCTCCACCTCGCCGGCGACGGCCTCGCCCGCGGCTACCTGAGGCGGCCCGAGCTGACGGCCGACCGTTTCATTCCCGATCCCTACGGCCCGCCCGGCTCCCGCCTCTACCGCACCGGCGACCTGGCGCGCTTCCGGCCGGACGCCGAGCTGGACTTCCTCGGCCGCCTCGACCACCAGGTCAAGGTCCGCGGCTTCCGCATCGAGCTGGGGGAGGTCGAGGCCGCCCTGGCCCGCGAGAGCGCGGTGCGCGAGAGCGCCGTGCTGGCCCTGCCCGAGCCGGACGGCGAAGGCAGCCGTCTGGTGGCTTTCGTCGTCCCGGCGGCGGAGCCCCCGGCCGCGGGCCTCGCCGCCGCCCTGCGCGCCGCCCTCCAGGCGGGGCTGCCCGCCTCCATGGTGCCCACGGCCTTCGTCTTCCTGCCGGCTCTGCCGCTGACGCCCAACGGCAAGCTCGACCGCGGTGCCCTGGAGCGTGCCGCTTCCGCGGCCGGGACCGCCGGGGTGCCGGGGGAGGGGGAGGCTGCCGGTCCCCGCACGCCGGTGGAGGAGGTGCTCGCCGGGATCTGGGCCCAGGTCTTCGGCCGCACCGTGGGCATGCACGACAACTTCTTCGACCTCGGCGGCCACTCGCTGCTGGCCGTGCGCGTGGCCTCCCGCGTCCGTGCCGCCCTGGACGTCGAGCTCCCCGTGAGCGGCCTGTTCGCGGCTCCCACCCTCGCCGGGCTCGCCGTCCTGGTGGAGCGGGAGATCGCCGGACGCCGGGGCCTTCCCCTGCCGCCCGTCACGCCCGCCCTGCGCCCTCACGAGGCCGCCGAGCTGCCGCTCTCCTTCGCCCAGCAACGGCTCTGGCTGCTCGACAGCGTCGAGCCGGGCAACACCGCCTTCAACCTGCCGGCCCCCCTGCGGCTGCGGGGCGACCTCGACCCCGCCGCCTTCGCCCGCGCCCTCGCCGCGGTCGTCGAGCGTCATGAATCGCTGCGCACGGTCTTCATGGACCGCGAGGGGAAGCCCGCGCAGGTCGTCCGCCCGGCCGGCCCCGTGGCCCTGGCGGTCGCCGACCTCTCCGGCCTGCCGGCGGCGGCGCGGGAGGAGGCGGCCCTGACCGCCGCGGACCTGGAGGCGCGGCAGCCGTTCGACCTCACCCACGGCCCCCTGATGCGCACCGCCCTGCTCCGCCTGGCGCCGGACGACCACGTGCTGCTCGTCACCTGGCACCACATCGCCACCGACGGTCTGTCGCTCGCCGTCTTCATCCGCGAGCTGCTGGCCCTCTACGCGGGCGCTCCGCTGGCCGGCCCGCCCCTCCAGTACGCCGACTTCGCCGTCTGGCAGCGGCGCCACCTCGACGGCGAGGCCCTGGCGGCCCTGCTCGGCCGCTTCAAGGAGCGGTTCGGAACCGACCTGCCGGTCCTGCGTCTGCCCACCGACCGTCCGCGGCCTCCCATCCAGACCAACCCGGGCGGCAACCTGGACGCCGAGCTGCCGCCCGAACTGGCGGCGGCGGCGCGGCGCCTGTCGCGCACCTCTGGCGTCACGCTGTTCATGACCCTCCTCGCCGCCTTCCAGGCCCTGCTCGCCCGCTACACGGGGCAGGAGCGCATCGTCGTGGGCTCGCCCGTGGCCGGGCGCAACCGTGCCGAACTGGAGGGGGTGATCGGCTTCTTCGTCAACACCCTGGTGCTGCCGGGCGACCTCGGCGGCGATCCCAGCTTCGCCGAGCTGCTGGACCGCACCCGCGACATGGCCCTGACGGCCTACGCCTGCCAGGACCTGCCGTTCGAAAAGCTGGTGGAGGCCCTGCAGCCGGAGCGCGACCGCAGCCGCAGCCCGCTCTTCCAGGTCATGTTCATCCTGCAGAACGATTCCGGCGACGAGCCGGCCGCCGGGGGCGGCCTCGCCCTGGAGCCCTTCCCGGTGAGCACGGGCACGGCGCAGTTCGACCTCACCCTGTACATGGCCGAGACCCCCGAGGGGCTGCGGGCGGGCGTCGAGTACAACACCGACCTGTTCACGGCCGCCACCATCGAGCGCCTGCTGACTCACTATCAGGCCCTGCTCGCCGCCGCCCTGGCCAACCCCCAGGCCCGGCTCTCCGAGCTGCCGCCGGCGGCAGCAGTGCCTGAGGTGGCCGCCGCCCTCCCCGAAGCTCCGGCGCCGGCCGCGGATGTCCGCGGTGATCGCCGCGACCGTCTGGCCGCCCGCACGTCCAAGCTCTCCCCGGCGCAGCGCGAGGCCATGGAGAAGCGGCTGCGCGGCACGGCGCCTGAGATCACGCCCGCGGCCTCTCCCGCCCGCTGCCTGGTGGAGATCACCCCGGCGTCCGCATCGGGCCGGCCGCCCTTCTTCTGCGTCCATCCGGCCGGCGGCGACGTGCTCTGCTTCTTCCCCCTGGCTCGCCACGTCGGTGCGGACCAGCCGTTCTTCGGCTTCCAGGCCCGCGGTCTGGAGGACGGCGGCGAGCCCTTCGCCACCCTGGAGGAGATGGCGGCCCATTACGTCGCCGAGATGCGTCGGGTGCAGCCCGTGGGACCCTACCGCCTCGGCGGCTGGTCGTTCGGCGGCCTCGCCGCCTTCGAGATGGCCCGCCAACTCGCGGCGGCGGGGCAGGAGGTGGCCCTGCTGGCGGTGATCGACACCGGTCCCGGCGTGCCGCCGGACGACTCCGGCGCCGCCCCGCCGCCGAACGACGACGTGTACTGGCTCGTCACCATCGCCGAGTACGTAAAGGGGCTGCGTGGCGCCGACTTGGGCTTTAGCGCCGCCGAGCTTGCGCCCCTGGCGCCGGAGGAGCGGCTGCGTCTCTTCGTGGACCGTCTGCGCGCGGCCGGCGTCGTCCACGCCGGCGAGGACGGCCTGGCGCAACTGCGCCGTCTGCTACGCGTCTACCAGACCAACGCCGGCGGCTACCTGAGCTACCGGGCGCGCCCCTATCCGGGGCCGGTCACCCTCTTCCGGGCCGCCGATGCCGGATTCGATCCCGGTCTCGGGGCCGATCTCGGCTGGGGCCGGCTCATACTTGGGGCCGTAGACTTGCACGAGGTCCCCGGCGACCACATCACCCTGCTGGCCGAGCCCCACGTCGCCGTTCTGGCGGGGCGCCTGCGCGCCTGCCTGAATGGGAGGATTCTGTGAAGAGACGACTGCTGAAGGTCCTGAAGGTTCTCGGCCTGGCGCTGGTGGCGCTGGCCGTCATTGCCGCCATCGTGGCCGTCTGGTTCGTCCGCCGGCCCTGGCCGCAAACCGATGGGACGATCGCGGTGGCCGGTCTCTCGGCGCCCGTGCAGGTGACCCGCGACGCCCTGGGCGTGCCCCAGATCTGGGCCGCCAACGAGCACGACCTGTTCTTCGCCCAGGGCTACGTCCACGCCCAGGACCGCCTGTGGCAGATGGAGATGAACCGTCACGTCAGCGGCGGCTCGCTCGCCGAGCTGTTCGGCCCGGCGGTGGTCGACGCCGACAAGGGCCTGCGCACCTTTGGGCTGCGCCGTGCCGCCGAGCGCGACCTCGCCGTCCTCGCGCCGGCCACCCGCGCCATCCTCGAGGCCTACTCCCAAGGAGTCAACGCTTACGTCGCCGCCCACCGCGGACGCCTGCCGCTGGAGTTCACCATCCTCGGCGTCCAGCCCAAGCCGTGGACGCCGGTGGACTCCCTTGCCTGGAGCAAGATGATCGCCTTCTCCCTGGGGCAGAACCACGTCCAGGAGGAGATCCGAGCCCGGCTCGCCACCCGCGTCGGCGACGCGGGAGCGCGCCAGCTCATGGCTCCCTATCCGGACAGCGCCGGCGTCATCGTCAACCCCGAGGCCGGTAGCTATCCCGCAGGGACCGCGGGCACTCCCGCCTCGGTGGGCGCTCCCGTCGCGGCGGCCCCCACCCTCCACCCGCTGCTCGCCGCCTTCCTGGGTCCGAACGACACCGCCCGCGGCAGCAACAACTGGGTCGTCCACGGCAGCCGCACGTCGACCGGCCGGCCGCTGCTCGCCAACGACACCCACCTGTGGCTCAACATGCCTTCGGAGTGGTACGAGAACGGCCTCCACGGCGGCCGCTTCAACGTCGTGGGCTTCTCCTTCGCCGGCGTGCCCATGGTCCTCATCGGCCACAACGAGCGCCTCGCCTGGGGCATCTCCAACATGTGCGGCGACACCCAGGACCTGTTCGTCGAGACGCTGAACGACCGCCGTCAAGTGAAGGTGGGCGATGCCTGGCAGGACGCCCAGATCGTCCACGAGACGATCGACGTCAAGGGCGGCAATCCCGTGCAGTACGACGTCGTGGTCACCCCCCACGGTCCGATCGTCAACGACGCGGACGAGGTCAAGGGCCTGCCGCCGCTCGCCCTGCGCTGGACGCTCGCCGAGCCCAGCCACCTGCTCGACTCCCTGGCAGGCTACGACACCGCGCGGGACTGGACCTCCTTCCGCCAGGCCCTGTCGCAATGGGGGGCGCCCACCCTCAACTTCGTCTACGCCGACGTGGACGGCAACATCGGCTACCAGGGAGCAGGCCAGATCCCCATCCGCGCCGCGGGCCAGGACGGCCTCGTCCCCGTGCCCGCCGATGCTCCGGACCGCGATTGGAAAGGTTTCATTCCCTTCGATCAGATGCCCAGCCTCTACAACCCGAAAGCCGGGTTCATCGTCACCGCCAACAACAAAGTGGTGGCGGACAGTTATCCGCACCTCATCGGCCACGACTACGCCGACCCCTACCGCGCCGGGCGCATCACCGAGCTGTTGCGGGCCAACCCGAAGGTGAGCCTGGACGACATGAAGCGCCTCCAGGCCGAGACCTGGTCGCCGCCCGCCGCGGCCCTGCGCCCCTACCTGCTGGCCGCCGTGCAGCCGGCCGGCGACCGCGAGCGCCAAGCCCTGGAGCTGGTGCGGCGCTGGGACCTTCGCTTCACCCCCGAGAGCGCCGGCGCCGCCCTCTACTACGCCTGGTACTCGCACCTCCTGCCCGGCATCGTGGGCGACGAGGTGGGCGACGACCTGTGGCCGGTCTACCAAGGTTTCGTGCGCAACGCCACCCCCATGTTCGTCGAGCTGATGAAGGTTCCGAACAGCCCGTGGTTCGACGACCGGCGGACTCAGGGCCAGGTGGAGACGAGGGACGACATCGTGCGCCGCGCCTTCCGCGAGGCGGTGGCGGAGCTCGCCCAGCGGTTGGGGGGCGACCCCGCCGGCTGGCAGTGGGGGAAGGTCCATACCGCCGTCTTCGCCCACCAGCCCTTCGGCAACAGCGGCATCGCGCCGCTGATCAAGCTGTTCAACGGCAAGCCCGTGCCGCTGGCCGGCGAGGCCTTCACCGTCGAGGCCATGACGCCCTCCAGGCCGGACCCCTACCGCGTGATCTTCGGCGTCTCGCAGCGGCTGATCGTCGACCTCGGCGATCTCTCCCGCTCGCTTTCCATCAACTCCACGGGCCAGAACGCCCAGGTCTTCCACCCTCACCGCGAGGATCAGACCGACCTCTGGGTGCGCAACGAGTACCACCCCATGCTCTTCGGGCGGGCGGAAGTGGAGAAGGCGGCGAAGGATCGGCTGACGCTGACCCCGGCACCGCAGAAATAAGTAATTGGCTACAAATCTACCCTGGAGGACTGATGGCTCGACTCTGGATCGCGCGGATCATGCTCGGCTACTCGACGTTGGTGGCAATCCTTCTGGCTCTCTCGATACCGCGGCCAAGCCTGGCGACTACCGCGCAGTTGTGGACTCAAGGCCTGCTGCTGGCCGTTTCGGGGGCCTGCCTTGCAGGACTCGTGCTGCTGACGCGGCGCCCCCGGATCGGATGGCGGATCACCGGCGCGGTGGGCCTCGTGGGCGTCCTCATGCTCTGCTGGCGTGGGTGGGCATGGCTTCAATTTGCCCGCAGCGGTGGCACCCCACAGATGATCGGCACACTGGTTACTCTCAGCCTGTGGCTCGCGTTGGTGATCGCGGGGGCCTGCTCTTTGGGGCGCGGCCGGCAGCCTTCTGCCGGCCAAAACTGACGACTTAGACCTCAGCCCTGGCCCACCGGCGGCCGGGAGCCGTTGGGTGTGTCCAGACCCACGTCTCACTGCCGATATACTGCTCCGGCAGGCGTGCCTCCGGCGAGACGCGGGAGAGCCCATCCAGGAGAGACCCACCATGCGATACGTCATGCGACAGAAGCTTCTCTCGATCGGGGACGACTTCACGATCAAAGACAGCGAGGGGCGGGATGTCTTCTTTGTCGACGGCAAGGTGCTGAGCTTCGGTGACAAGCTGATCTTCAGGAATGGTCAGGGTGAGGAGGTGGCGCGGGTCGAGGAGAAGATCATCTCGATCGGGCCCACCTGGGAGATCTCCCGCGGCGGCCGGCCGTACGCCACGGTCAAGAAGTCGCTCTTCACCTTCCTGCACTGCAAGTTCTCGGTGGACATCCCCGGTCCGGACGATCTCGAGGCGAGCGGCAACCTTCTCGACCATGAATACTCCTTCACCCGCCAAGGTGACGTGGTCGCCCAAGTGTCGAAGCAGTGGTTTTCGTGGACGGACAGCTACGGAGTCGACGTGGCCGACGGAGAGGACGATGTGCTGATCCTCGCCTGCGCGGTCGTGATCGACATGGCCTGCCACAAGGACGACGACGAAGGCAAGCACTGACCGTGGGGCGGGCGACTGGTACTCTGAGCGTTGGTGTTCTGCTGTTTCCCGGGGAGGGTATCGAGCTGACAAATCTAGAGTCTTCTCATTCGCTGTGGTCCTGGTCCCTGGCGGACTTCCGTGAGCGCACCGCGGCGGGCAGCCCGACGCCCGGCGGTGGCGCGGTGGCTGCCGTCTGTGCGTCCCTCGGCGTGGGACTGGTCGTCATGGGCCTGGAGGTGACGCTCCGGGGAGCCGCGCCCGAGGCAGTGGTCGTCCTGACGCCGCTGCTCCGCACGGGCCGCGAGCTGCTCGAGCGCCAGAGCGCTTACGCGGACCGCGATTTGGTGGTGTTCGGAGAATATATGCGCGCCCGTTCCCTGCCGCAGGGGAGCGAGGCCGAGAAGGCCGCCCGGCGCGACCGGCTTCAGCGCGCCCTGATCGGCGCCACGGAGGTGCCGCTCGCGGCCGGACGCGATATCGCGGCGGCCATCGAGCTGAGCCGCCAAGTGGTCGAGATCTGCAAGCCCCAGGTCTTCGGCGACGTGGCGGCGGGGGCCGATCTCCTGGCGGGAAGCCTCACGGCCGTCCTGCGCAGCGTTGACGCCAACCTGCGCGGGCTCGTCGAGGGGCCTCTGAAGAAGGGGCTTGAGGAGGAATGGACGTCGCTCGTCGAGTCCGCCGCGCAGAGCGTGGCGGCGACGCAGGCCGCCGTCGAAGCCCGCCGGCAGAGCCTCTGAGCGGAGCCTGAACCGTTACCCGCGGGCCAGCTCGGTCATGCGGGTGAGGTGATGGTCGTCGTGCTCGGCGGTGAAGAAGGCCATGTCGATCACCCGCATGGGCTTCCGCAGGCGAGGGTGCAGCGCGGTGAGGGCGATGAGCGCCGGGTCCCAGGCGTCGAGCCGGGCGACGAAGCGCTCCCGCTCGCGGCGAAAATCCCGGAGCAACTCGTCGAGCGGCCGCCCGTTGTGGCTGGCTTCGTGCGTCTTGCGATTGGTCATGTCGGCGGCGCGAAGCACTGAAGCACCCTCCAAAAAATCATCCAGCCGGCCGGCGTGAAGCTCATCGAGATCCAGGAGATGCCCTATGTGCTCCTGGATCGACCACGCCTCGCCCTCCCGCCGGGTGAGGATCGCGGCCGGAGCGTTGCGCACCTTGTCCTCGATGCGGGCCGGAGTGCCCCGCAGGCGCTCGATCACCACGGGAAAGAGCTCTTCCGGCAGATTGAAGGTGAAGTGACGGTCGGTCCATGGCAAGGGCATGACGGGATTGTAGTGCACCGGTCTCCCTCTGGGAGGCGGCGGGGTGGAGAAACCTTGAAGCGGAGTCCCCCTGGGAGCGCCGGCATCCCGCCGGCCTGCTAACTTCGCTTTTCTTCTGTTCGCCGTCGTAGAAAGAACAGCGGAGTTAGTGGGCCGGCGGGACGCCGGCGCTCCCAGGGGGGCTGCTCAAGGAGGTTATCGCTGACCGGCGGGGCATCTCTACATTGGGTGGCGGCGGTACCGAGGGCGCCGCGGTTGGCTTCGGCCGCGGCGCCTATCCCAAGGCTTAATTAAAGGTCGCGCACTTGGCCAGATTATCCGCGATGCAGGTGCAGAATTCGTTCGTGGCGGTGGCGTAAAATTGTTCGGTGGCGACGCAGCTCGCGGGCCGATTGGTCGTTACGGTGGTCCCCACCGCTGCCCAGCCGTTGCCGGTTGTACCGGAAACCTTTACGTAAAGGTACGGCGGTCCATCGCTTCGCTGCCATAGATCACAGGGATTCGAGGCCTGCAATCCCTGCGGGCTTCCAGGGCCCGCTTTGATTTGGCAGACCTTGCCGACGATCATCGCATCGCCCCGCAGGACACCGTTGCTGACGTTGCCGGAGTCTGAAGCATAGGAGACACCCTGCGTGACCACGTTTCCCGTGCCGGTCCGTTTAAGATCGTACGCGGCTCCACCCTCCAGCCGGGTCCCGAAAATCTGAATACTGCTGGCTGCCAGGTTTTCAACGAGAGCCGGGCTCCCCAGCCCTGAACGGAGTCGGCCGCCATAAATAGTCACGCCTTGCGAACCTATTTGCGACACAAGCGCTCTGGTTTGCGTATTGGCATCCGTGCGCATGACGTTGAGATTGTTGGCCGACAGGCTGCCATTGTTCTCTATGCTGACGATGTCGATAGCGTTGGCATTGGTCACAGTAGAAGCGGCGCGAACCGACATGTTGGTCGTAACGACGTTACCCATTGCGCTGAAGATCTTCACGGCGCCCGTAGTTGGAGTGTTGTCAAACCAGTCGATATTGAGAATTACGACACCGTCGTCCGCCGTCACGAGGGATCCGGAGGTGCCGAGCAAGCGAATGGTGGGGACATCGCCAAGGATTTTGCCGTTGGTCCAGCCTCCCACGACGCCTTCCACCGTGGTGAAGCTGGGAATTGAAACCGAGATCTCCTCATACTGGCTTAAACCGCTCATGGCCGGCACGCCAGGGTAGATTTGCACGAGCCAGCGAGCTAAATCCGTACGCGACTGTGCCGCCACGAACGCCAGCGCGTCGGAGAGCGTTGTGAAATCTCCGGCGCCGCCAGAGTCGACGATGACCTGCCGGCCAGATAGCGAGGGTAGAAGAAGTTGTGGAAGTTTTCCCCGCGGGTCCTGGGCCGCCAGCGGAACCGCGATCAACACCCACAGCGAAGACACGTACAGCCTCCAAGAAAATGACTTCATGGTCTCACCTTCCCTTGAAAATTTAGGGACATTCCCTGCTTATGAGTGTAGTCCTATCAAAGTATGAAAGGCAAGGCTCGGGTGGGTAGCCAGCAGCATTGGCGCGAACCCAACGTGTCCCCAGAGTTCTCCCGCCCAAGCCCTGCCCATCTCCCGGCCACCTAATCCCCGGAGAGGGGTGCTCGGTTGGGGTGTTCTGGCTGTTCTCCCTCTTCTCCCGGTGAGGGGGGTTGGGAGGGGGCGGGAGAAGAGGGCCGGGGTGATGAGGGTCTTGGGCGGGGGCGCTCCCGAGGCGTCAAAGTTGGCGCCTATGAGGGGGGGGCAGGGGCGAGGGGCCGTCCCGGTGAGGGTCTTTGGGCGGGGGGCCGCCGCCGGTGGCCGCCGAGACCGGAATCGTTAGACTGGGCAGAAGCCGAACCAATAATTGCTGCAGACGGTGTGGATCGTCGTGCCCGGACAAACGCACGTGGTGTCAGAGGGGCCCGTGCAGATGTCGCGGCACGAGGGTACCACCGGGCAGAAGCCGAACCAATAATTGCTGCAGACGGTGTTGATCGTCGTGCCTGCACAAGTGCAATTGGTGCTCGAGGGTCCCGTGCAGATGCTGTTGCACGGAGGGTAAAGGACCGCCATAATGTTCGAGGCCGAGAGGAAACCCACCATCGCCAGAGCCAGCAGCAAGAGCTTCTTCCGCATTTCGATCTCCTGTTTGAGACGTTTCGGCCCGTAGCGGGGCGGAAACGACGGCGCAGGGCGCTGCCCCTTGCTACAAGTCTAAAGCACGAGAGATCCCTCTGTCTACCGCGCCGCCCCATTCCCGCGCCGGAGTCCTCGCCGAGGTGGCCGTAGTGGGTCAAGCCGGGATGGGGTCGAGGAAGGTCAGGGGGTGAGGGTCCGCCCTGGTGAGGGTCATGGGCGGGAGGCCGCCGCCTACCCGCCGCTGGCTGTCGCCAGCTTTCTTTCCGGCTGCACCTCTTCGAGCTCGACGGAGACCAGCTTCGACACACCCTTCTCTTCCATGGTGACGCCGTAGAGGCGGGAGGCGACTTCCATGGTGAGCTTGTTGTGGGTGATGACGATGAACTGGGTATCGTTCGCCATCTCGGAGAGCAGATCCACGAAACGGGTGGTGTTGACGTCGTCGAGCGGCGCGTCCACCTCGTCGAGGATGCAGAGAGGGGAGGGCTTGGTGCGGAAGAGGGCGAAGAGCAGGGCGATCGCCGTCAACGCCTTCTCGCCGCCGGACATCAGCATCAGGTTCTGCAGGCGCTTTCCCGGCGGGCGGGCGAGGATCTCGATGCCGCTTTCGAGGACGTCCTCCTCGTCGAGCAGGCGCATCTCGGCCTCGCCGCCACGGAAGAGGCGGGCGAAGATCTCGCCGAAGTTTTTGTTCACTTCCTGGAAGGTGGCGTTAAAGCGCTCGCCGGAGGCCTCGTTGATCTCCTTGATGGTGCGCTTGAGGCTCTCGACCGAGGAGGCGACATCGGCGCGCTGGGTGGTGAGGAACTCGTAGCGCGTTTCCTGCTCGTCGTGCTCCTGGACGGCGAGGATGTTCACCGGCCCCAGGCGCTCCAGGGCGGCCTTGGTGCGGGCGAGCTCGCCCTCCAAGTCGGCGAGGTCGGCCCGCGGCTCGCCGGGGACCTCAGGGAGCTCCGCCTGGAAATCGTCGCGGAAGGTGAGGGCGAGGTGCTCGGCGTCCTGCTTCAGGCTCGCCTGCTGGACGCGCAGCTCCTCGATCTCGCCGCGCGCTCCGTCGCGGTGCTCGCGGTGGCCGGCGATGTTCTCTTCCAGCAGGCGGATCTCCTGGCGGTGCATGTCGAGGCGGTCCTGCTCTTCGAGCACGCCTTCCTCGGCCGCCGCCCGCTGCTCCAGGGCGCTCTGCAGCTCGTCCTGCGCGCGCTCCAGCGCAGCCTCCAGATCGCCGCGGCGGCCGGTGAGCTTGTCCGCTTCCTCGCGCCAGGCCACGATCTGGCTCATGCCGCGCTCCACCTCGGCGCGCAGCCGGCCCATCTCGCGGTCATGGGATTCGAGGCGCTCGTCGAGCAGCTCCAGGCGCCCGCGGCGGCCGGCGCTGGCGGTGCGCAGCCCCTCGCGGTGCGCCTTGGCGGCTTCGAGTTCGGCCTGCGCGCGCTCGAAGTCCTCGGCGAGGCCGCGGGCGGTCTCCTCGGCGGCGGTGAGCTCCTCCTGGAGCTGCTGGCGCTTCTCGATGAGGCGCTCGATGTCGCGGGCAATCGCCTGCTGCTCGGTGGAGAGCGTGTCGCCTTCCGTCGCGAGACGGCGATGGCGGGCGGCGGCATCTTCCATGCGGGCCTTGCCCACGGCCAGCTCCTGCCGGAGCTGGGCCACCTCGCCCTGCAGCCGGTTGGACTCGCGGGCCAGCGAGGCGCGCTCGGCCACCAGGCGGTCGAGCAGCTCGGAGGCTTCGCGGAGCTGGTTTTCGAGGTCGGGCACCTGCCGGCCCAGGGCTGCCAGCTCGCTCTCCCGCTCCAGCACGCCGGGGGTCGCCACTTCGCCCTCGACGTGGAAGGTGCCGGCCTCCACCCACACGCCGTCGCGCGAGAGGAAGGCGAGGCCGGGATGAAGCTTGGCGAGGCGCTCGGCGTCGGGTGCGCTGCGCACCAGGTAAGCCGGGGGCAGGGCGGTCGCGAGATCCTCGGAAAGCCCCAGGGCCTCAGCCAGCGAGAGGACGATGGCGGGATCGTCCACCACCGGCCACGCCTCGGGCGTGCCGCTCTGCCGCTCGACGAGGATGGCGGCGGAGCGGCCGGCGAGGGCGGTGGCGAGGCCGCGGGCGCTCTCGCCGGCGTCGAGGACGACGGCGTCGGCGAGGCTCCCGAGGTAGACGTCCAGCGAGCGCTCCCAGCCTTCCACCGCTTTGGCCTGGCTCGCCAGATAGATGGGGGCCTCGATGCCGGCCGACTCCAGAGCCTTGGCCAGGGCGGCGCGGCGCTGGGCGTGGGCGCGGGAAAGCTCGGCGAGGATGCGCTGGCGCTGGCGGGCGCCCGTGAGCTGGTTTTCCAGGCTGCGCTTCTTCTCGGAGGCCTCGCCCTCGCGGCGCATCGTCTGCTCCAGGGTGGCGGCGACCTTCTCCTGCTCGTCCGTCTTGGCTTCGAGCGCGGCCTCGGTGCCCGCCACCTTGCTGCGCGACATCTCCAGCACCTCGGCGGCCTGCTTCGCCTCGACGGCGTGCTCGGCGATCTCCTGGTCGATGCGGTGGCGGCGGAAGTTGCCGCGCTCCTGCTCGATCTGGGCCTGCTGGAGGCGGTTGCGGGCGGTGTCGATGCCGGCGGCGGAGGCGACGGTCTGCGTGCGGAAGCCCTCGACGCGCGCCGCCACCTGCTTGAGGTCGCGCTCGGCGGTGGCGATCTGGCGTTCGTCCTCGTCGACGGCGGCGGCGGCCTGACCTCGCTCGGCGGCGAGCTCCTCGCGCTTCTCCTCCAAGCCCGCCAAGCCTTCGGCGTGGGCGGCGATCTCGGCCTCGCGCCGCTCGGCGAGGGCCCGGTCCTGCGCCGCCCGCTCGCCGATCTCCTGCACCGTCTGGCGGTTGGCCTTGAGGAACTCCTGCCGGCCCTCGATGAGGGTGGCGAATTCGGAGACCTTCTGGTGACGCTCGGCCATGCGGCGGGCGAGCTCGTCCAGCCGCTCGCGGCCGGCGGCGAGGGCGGCCTCGTCGCGGTGGAGGTCGGCGGCCAGGGCCGCCTCGCGGGACGTGGCACTTTCGAGCGAGGCGCGGAGCTGGGCGAGGCGCGCGGCGAGGGCGGCCCAGCGGCCGAGGAGCACCTGCTCCAGCAGCTCGCGATACTCCTTCTCCTTCTCCTGGTAGCGGCGGGCGGCGCTCGCCTGGCGCTTGAGCGAGCGCAGGGCGCGCTCCACCTCGGAGATGACGTCGTCGAGGCGCAGCAGGTTCGAGGTTGCCTCCTGGAGCTTGACCTCGGCGATGCCCTTGCGCGCCTTGTAGCGGGTGATGCCGGCCGCCTCCTCGATCAGGCGGCGCCGCTCCTGCGGCTTGCCGGAGAGGATCATGCCGATCTTCCCCTGCTCGATGACGGAGTAGGCCCGGATGCCGAGGCCGGTGTCCATCAGCAGGTCTTTCACGTCCTTCAGGCGCACGACGCGGCCGTTGAGCCGGTACTGGCTCTCGCCGCCGCGGAACACCCGGCGGCCGACGGTGATGCGGCCGTCGTCCGCGCCGGGCAGGTCGAGATCGGTGCGCAAGGTGAGCATGCACTCGGCCATGCCGAGCGGTTTGCGGCTGTCCGAGCCGTTGAAGATGACGTCTTCCATGGTGCCGCCGCGCAGCGACTTGGCGCTCTGCTCGCCCAGCACCCACGTCATGGCTTCGGAGAGATTGCTCTTGCCGCAGCCATTGGGACCGACGATGGCGGTGACGCCGCCCGCGAAACGGACTTCCACGGGATCGACAAAGGATTTGAAACCGGAGACTTCGAGGCGTTCGACTCTTAGCATGGGCTCCCTTCGACCTGACCGCGGCAGCTTACCAGACGAAAAGGGAAGACCACAAGATATGGGCGAGGGGCAGGGCGAGGCACTAGATGTGGGCTTTTCTCGCGGCGTTTCCCCTCGCCTGACCCCTCGCTCCCTAACCCCATACGTGTCTGAGAGTTTCCCCCGCCCAAGACCCTCATCACCCCGGCCCTCTTCTCCCGACCGCCCCATTCCCCCTCGCCGGGAGAAGAGGGAGAACAGCCGGTCCCAACCACCTGGACCTCCCCCAAGGTAGAGACGCCCCGTGGGGAACCCCGCGGGGCGTCTCCGAAGCGGCGACAACCTCCCGCGTTCCCACCAACGCCCGCCGGGCACCACAGCGTTCCGTCCACAGGCCTGAAGGGCCGAAATTCTTTAGCCTAGGGCAACGCCCTAGGAATGCAGGGTCCCCCAAACCTCAGCCCTGTAGGGGCGTGATCCGGCCTTTATCTCGCCCCTACAGGGATGGAAAAATAAGAATCCTTGGGGCCGCTTTCCTAGGGCGATGCCCTAGGCTAAAGGATCGCGGCCCTTCAGGCCTGAAGACCTGCGGCTACACCCTCCTGCACCATCACCAACCTCCGCCGTCACCCCACACCGCCTGATAAACTACAGATTCATCCGCGCCCAAGGAGGCCCTCCCTGACCGAGACCTTCGACGTCTTCTTCAGCTACAACAGCAAGGACCGGGAGATCGTCCGCGCCGTCCGCGAAGCCTTGAAGGCCCGCGGCGTGCGCGTCTGGATGGACAAGGAGGCGCTGCCTCTCGGTCATACATGGCAGCCTCAAGTCATGGCCGCGCTTCAGAAGGTACGCTCGGCCGCGATCCTGCTGGGGCCCGCGGGCTTCGGGGACTGGCAGACCGAGGAGGCCCAACTCTGCCTCACCCAAGGAGTCAAGCGCCGCATCCCGGTGATTCCGGTGCTGCTCGCGGGAGGCCCATCCCCCGAAGCGCTGCCAGAGTTCCTGAGAGAACGAACCTGTCTGGACTTGCGGAATGACGGTACTGGATCTGGTCTCGATCGACTGGCCCGCGAGATCCTCGGCTCAGCATTGGAGTCCACGCCTGCACCTCCACCTGAGGAGAAGCGCCCGTCCTACGGCCTCCGTCACCACAACCTCCCCTTCCTCCCCCTGGAAGACCTCTTCAAAGGCCGGGACGACGCTCTCCGCACCCTCGAAGCCAACCTCCAAGGCTCCAAAACCGCCACTGCCATCACCCAGACCACCCTCTACGGCCTCGGCGGCATCGGCAAGACCCGCTTGGCTGTCGAGTACGCATGGCGTTCAGGGGATCGGTACGAGGCCGTCCTCTTCGTAGTGGCCGAGTCGCCTGAGGCCTTTCGATCCAACTTGGCGGACCTGACCCGCCTCGGCCTCTCTGGCTTGAGTCCCGTCCCGTCGCACGCTCAAGAGGAGGAGGTCTCAGCCGTCCTGTCCTGGCTCCGGGAGAACACCCGCTGGCTGCTGATACTGGACAACGTGGACACCGAAGAAGCCGCGGAAGCCGTCCGCAGGATCTTGCCCCAGCTTCAGGGCGGGCACGTCCTCATGACCTCCCGCCGCAGGAACTGGCCGGCCAGCATCCGGAAGCAGCCGCTTGATGAGCTGGGTCCGGAGGAGGCGACCGCGTATCTTCTCCAGCGCACGGAGGGGCTGAGAACTCCTGCCAAGGACGACTCCGAGCAGGCCTGCACGCTGGCGAGAATCCTCGACGGTCTCCCCCTCGCTCTCGAACAGGCGGCTGCATACATCGCCCACCATCAGTTGACCTTTTCGGAGTACCTGGAGATTTGGGAGAAGGAGAGGGAGAGCGTCCTCGAATGGCATGACAAAAACCAGATGGACTATCCTGCCTCCGTCGCGGCCACGTGGCAGACGACGTTCCGGCAGCTCAGCCCCACAGCGGCAACCATTCTCCGGCTCACCGCCTACCTGGCGCCGGACCCTATTCCTTTAGACATGTTTGAGGAAGGCGCGGACATTATCGAAGAAGGAGTGAATCTGCTCAGCGAGGAAAGCGGACAGCAAGCTAAGTTCAAGCCGGTCCGGGAAGGAATCGCGGAGTTGGCGGCCTACTCCCTAGCCACCCGAGAGGACCGGACGTTCACCGTTCACCGGATGGTGCAGGAGGTGCTTCGAGCGCGGATTCTGGCGAAATGGCGGCAGGAATGGATCGAGCTGGCTCTGCGGTTGGTGGACGATTTTTCGTCCCCAGAGTCATGGGATGTTCGGACTTGGCCGGTCTGGAATCTGCTCAGGCCCCATGCTGCTGTCATGGTCCGGTACGCAGACGAGTCCCGAATCGCACAGCCCACGTCACAAATCATGAACGATCTCGGACAATATCTAAAGGCTAAGGGCCTTTATGCTGAGGCTGAACCTCTGATTCGCCGCGCTTGTGCGATTTATGAAGATGCTAGTGCTAGTTCACCCGAGGTCGCCACCTGTCTAATTTACCTAGCTGAGTTGCTTTATGACACGAATCGGTTATCAGAGGCCGAACCGTTGATGCGTCAGGCATTGAGGATCGACGAAGAACTCTTAGGAAAGAATCATCCCAGCGTCGCCAGGGACCTCAGCAACTTGGCTTGGTTGCTGAAAACCACAAACCGATTGGCAGAAGCCGAGCCATTAATAGTTAGGGCCCTGAAAATCGACGAGGAGTCTCTCGGAACAGATCACCCCAAAGTGGCAATCCGCCTCAACAACCTGGCTCATTTGCTTCAGACCACGAATCGTTTGGTGGAGGCCGAACCGTTGATACGCCGAGCTTTAAAGATCGACGAGGACTCCTTCGGACAGTATCACCCTGAAGTTGCCATCGACCTTAACAACTTGGCTCGGTTGCTTCAGGGCACCAACAGGTTGGCGGATGCCGAACCGTTGATGCGTCGGGCGGTGGAGATCTTTGAGGCGAGCCTAGGACCGGACCACCCGAATACACGAAAGGCACGTCACAATCTGAAAGTTCTCCTCGCTGAGAGGAACCCCGAAGAGCCGCAGCAGGAGTAGAGGTGGAGTCCCGGCGCCCCGTCGTGCGGGAGCGTTCTCGAGAGGAAAAGGTCTCCACCTAAGCGCATCGGGTGCATTCCCGAAGAGAGAAAAGGGTTCCATGGTCGTCCGGGAGCCTGCCCGAGGAGGAAAGGACCGTACCTTTTCGTGCCGGGTGTGCTCCGGAGGAGGAAAGGTCTCTTTCCGGAGCGTCCGGGAGCGTTTCCGAGAGGAAACGGCGCGTACCCGGTCGCCCGGGAGGGGTTCCTGGATCGTCTGGGAGCGAGAAGAAAAGGGACGTACTCGATCGCCTTGGGCGCGTTCCCGAGCGGCTTGGCGCCCCGCGGATGTGTTGTGGGAATGAGGGAGAGTCGTCGCCGCCCCGGAGACGCCCCACGGGGTAGCTCGCGCTACCCTGCGGGCGTCTCTACGTTGTGGGCGGGGACAGAGGGAGCGACGGGAAATCAGGCTGGCTTGTAGAGCGACTCGATCTCGGCCTTGTAGCGCTCGGTCACCACGGCGCGGCGCAGCGTTCCGGTGGTGGTGAGCTCTCCGGCGGCCACGCTCAGCTCGTGGGGGAGGAGTTCCCAGGTCTGGATCTTGTCGTGAGGGGCGAGCTTGTCGTTGACGCCCTGGACCTCCTGGGCGATCACCTCTCTCACCCTTTCGTCGCGCACCAGCTCGGAGAGCTCGGTGAAGGCGATCTTGCGTTTGCGGGCCATGCGGCGGAGGGCTGCGAAGTCCGGCACCAGGAGGACGGCGTTGTAGGGGCGGCCGGCTCCCACGATCAGGGCGTGGTTGACGAAGTGGCTCGACTTGAAGAGGGGTTCGAGGCCGCCGGGGGAGACTTTCCTGCCCTCGAGGCCGGTATAGAGATCGGCCTGGCGGCCGAAGACGTTGAGCATGCCGGCGTCGTCGAACCAGCCGGAGTCGCCGGTATGCAGCCAGCCGTCCGCTTCTGGCGTGGCGACGGTGCCGCCTCGCACCAGGATCTCGCCGTCGGGGGCGACGCGCACCTCGATGCCGGGCAGGGCGCTGCCGGAGGTCCCGGGGCGCACGGCCTTGGGCCGGTTGACGGTCACCACTCCCGCGGCTTCGGCCAGGCCGTAGGTCTCGTAGACCCGCAGGCCGGCGGCCCACAGCAGGGTGATCCAGGCGGGGGACAGGCGGTCGCCGCTCGAGAGGGCGAAACGCAGCCGGCCTCCCAGGCGTTCGTGCACGACTTTCCACACGAAGCGGTCGGCCACGGCGAGCTGCCAGCGCAGGCGTCCGGTCGCGGGCCGCTGCTGGACGCGCAACGGCAGCGCGGCGCGGCTCACCTGCACGGCCCACTGGAAGAACTTGCGACGGCGGGGCGAGTTCGCCTGCACGAGGTGGAAGAGCCAGTTGAGCTGGCGCTTCCAGTACTCCGGCGTCGAGCTGAAGAAGTGCGGCTTCACCTGCCGCAGCTCCTCGTCGAGAAGGTCGGGCGTCTCGGGCGAGCTCGCGAAGGCGACGGTGGCGCCGCGGTGGAGGCTGGCGTAGAGGAGGGCCCGTTCGGCCGGCCGGGCGAGGGGCAGAGAGGAGAAGGCCGTGTCTCCGGCTCGAATGGGCAGCGCCTCGGCCAAGCCGTGGACGGCGGCGGCGAGGTTGGCGTGGGAGAGCACCACCGCCTTGGGATCTCCGGTCGTGCCGGCCGTATAGAGCACCGTCGCCGGGTCCTCGGGACGGCGCCGGCGAACGAGCGCCGCAACACCGGCGACGTCGGACTTCGGCGTCGAATCCAGCAGCGAGCGCAGCGTGGTCACGCTTTCTCCGAGCGCCGCGTGGCCGTCGATCTGGAGCCACAGGCGGACGTCCGGCAACTCGCCCCGGTGGGGGAGGAGGTCCGCCAGCCGGCCGGCGCTCGCCAGCACGGTGCCGGCGCCACAGTCGCGTACCCTTGCGATGACGTCGTCCGTGGCGAGGTCGCCCTGGAGGGGGACGGTGACGCCACCCGCGGCCATCGCCGCGAGGTCCGCGATCGCCCACTCCGGGCTGTTGCGCGAGATCAACGCCAGCCGGTCGCCGGGCTGGACTCCCAACGCCGCGAGGGCGGTGGCGAGACGGCCGGCGCGATCCAGCAACTCGGCGCGGGTGACGGGTACGTAGTCGCCGTCCACCTTGCTGAGGAAGGCCGGGGCGGCGGGCTTCTCGTCGAGCAGCAGCTCGGGGACCGTCGCGAAGGAGCGTTGCAGCGTCGCCGGACCCTCCGGAGACTTCACGTCGGCAATCGTCATCCGCAACCCGCCCCGGGGCCGCAGGGTGAGGCCCTGCACCGGCACCACGGCATGGCCCGCCACGGCGCGCAGGCGGTAGCGCTGGGCCACCGTGGCCAGGATCAGTGGCAGCTCCATCAACGCCATGTCGCGGGCGATGCAGACGCGGGTGCCGCCGCCGAAGGGGTAGTAGGCGAAGCGCGGGCGCTCGATCGCGTTCTTGGGGTTGAAGCGCTCGGGATCGAAGCGGTCGGCGTCCGGCCACAGCTCCGGCCGGCGGTGGGTGACCCAGGGCGAGAGCGTGAGCACCGAGCCGGCGGGAATGCGATAGCCGCCGATCTCGTCGTCGCCGATCGTGAAGCGGCCGAAGCCCCAGCTTGGGGGATAGAGGCGCAGGGTCTCCTCGATCACCATGCGGGTGTAGACGAGGCGGGCCACGTCCTTGAACTCGGCCGGCCGGTCGCCCACCACCTCGGCGATCTCGGCGCGTACCCTCTCGTCGGTTTCGGGGTGCCGGGCGAGGATGTGCCAGGTCCAGGTGGCCGCCATGGCGGTCGTCATGTGGCCCATGACGAGCAGCATCATCAGCTCGTCGACGAGCTGCTCCGTGCCCATCACCTCGCCGCTCTTCTCGTCGCGGGCGGCGAGCATCATCGACAGCAGGTCGCCGGCCGGCTCGCCGCTCTCGCGGTGGAAGGCGATGGTGCCGGCGACGGCCTTCTTGAGGTCGCGTAGCGATTTGAGCAGCCGCAGGTTGCGGGGCGTCGGGATGGAAACCGGCAGCGTCTTCGGGTTGCGGACGCGGTCGTTGAAGTAGTCGAAGGCCGTGGTCACCGTGCGCCGCAGGCCGGGGCGGTCGACGGCGGCGCCCAGCAGGCTCTCGATCAGCAGGTCGAGGGTGAGGCCGATCATCTCCTCGGCGACGTCGAGCGGCTCGCCGCGGCGGGCCGGCTCGCGCCAACGCTCGGCCATGCGCTCGGTGCCGGCCACCATCTTGGGCGCCAGGGAGGCGAGGCGCTGCTGGTTGAAGACCGGCTGCATCAGCCGGCGGCGCTGCCGCCAGGCCTCGCCGGCCGAGAGCGCCAGGCTCTTGGCGCCTATGAGGACCTTCTTGCGGGTGTTCTGCCGGTAGTTGGCCTGGTTGTCCTGGAGCACGTGCTTGACGTGCTCGGGGTGGCTGACGAGAAAGAGCCGGCTGGTCTCGCTCTCGGTGACGCAGAAGATCTCGCCGTGGCGGCGGATGGCGTCGAGGTAGGCGGTGAGGCGGTCGGCGCCGGGCCCAAGCTTGAGGCCACCGCGCGGGCCCGGCAGGTGGTCCTGAACAGGTTCGGTCAAAGCCATTTTCTTTTCTCCAGTCCCTGTTGTCCCTGCCGTCCCTCTCGTCCCTTTTTTAAACCCTCACGCCTCGCGCAGCGCCGCCAGGGGATCCTGCCCCGAGGCGCGGCGGGCCGGCCAGTAGACCGCGGCCAGGGCGACGAGGGCCAGGAGCAGCGAGGCGCCGCCGAAGGAGAGCGGATCGGCCGAGCCGATGCCGAACAGCAGGCTGGCGACGGCCCGAGCGAGGCCCAGGGCGCCGAGGATGCCGGCGCCGATGCCGATGAGCACGGGCCTCATGCCCTGCCGCACGATGAGGCGGATGACGTCGCGGCGGGCGGCGCCGATCGCCATGCGGATCGCGATCTCGCGCCGCCGCTGGCCCACCGAGTAGGAGACGACGCCGTAGACGCCAAGGGCGGCGAGCAGCATGGCGAGCAGGCCGAACATCGAGAGCAGGCCGGCGCCCATGCGCGGCGCCCAGAGCGAGAGGTTGCGCACCTGGCCGATGGTGCGGGGATCGAGCAGCGGCAGGTTGGGGTCCATCGCCTGCACCTCGCGGCGCACCCGCTCGAGCAGCGGCTCGGGCTCCTTGGCGGTGCGCACGTGGAGCAGCATCACCGGCGCATAGCTTTGGAGCACCGGGCGGTAGGCGTTGGGCTCCGGCGGCTCGCGCAGCCCGGTGGTGCGCGAGTCGGCGACGATGCCGACCACCTGCAGCCAGCCCTCGGCGTTGCTGAAGCGCAGGCGCTTGCCGAGCACCGATCCGGCCCGCTCGGCCGGCCAGAGCCGGTGGGCGAGGCTCTCGTTGATCACCGCCACCGGCAGCGTGCCCTCGCGGTCGGTGTCGAGGAAGGAGCGGCCGGAGACCAGGCGCATGCCGACGGTCGCGAAGTAGCCGGTGCCGACGGTGGTGAGGCTGGTGACGATCTGGTCGTTGCCGGTGCGCGCCTCCTGCCCCTCGGCCTCGACCGGCGAGCGGGGGCCGCCCGGCACCAGCAGGAAGCGGTTGGCGACGGCCGCCTGGCGCACGCCCGGAATCGCCGACACCCGCTCCACCACCTGGCGGTAGAACTCCTGTGCCCTTGCTGGCGCGTAGCCGCGGGCGCCGAGGTCGAAGGGCACCACGAACAGCTTCTCCGTCTCGAAGCCGGGATCGATCTTCTCGACCTCCAGCAGGCTGCGCACGAACAGCGCCGCGCCCGAGAGCACGACGATCGACAGCGCTACCTGGACGGCGATGAGCACCTCGCGCAGCAGCCCGGAGCCGTCGCCGTGGCCGGAGCCGGAGCGCGACTGGCGGGAGAGGATCTGCGACAGGTCGAGGCGGAACGACTGGAAGGCCGGAGCCAGGCTGAAGACGATACCGGTGCCGAGGGCGACGACGAGGGTGAAGCCGAGCACCCGGCCGTCGAGCCCGAGGTCGAGCGAGTCCGGAAAGAAGGGGGGGCGCAGAGTCCACAGCAGGCGCCGGCCCACCGCGGCCACCACCAGGCCCACGGCGCCGCCCAGCAGGCCGAGCAGGGCGCCCTCGGTGAGGAGCTGGCGCAGCAGCCGGCCCCTCCCCGCGCCGAGCGACAGGCGCACCGCCATCTCGCCGCTGCGCGCCAGGGCCCGCGCCAGGAGGAGGTTGGCGACGTTGGCGCCGGCGATCAGCAGCAGCAGGCCGACGACGGCGGCGAGCAGCCCTCCCGAGAGGACGAAGCGGCCCCGCGCGCCGGGCGGCAGGGTGGCCCGGCCGATGGGGATGGCGTTGAAGCCGAGGTTCTGGTTGACGTCGGGAAACTCGCGCTCCAGGCGGCTGGCGAAGGCCTTGAGGGCGAGGCCGGCTTCGCCGAGCGCCATGCCGGGCTTGAGCCGGGCGACGGCGGCGAAGGCCAGCGCGCCGCGGTTGTCCACCAGCTTCTTCGCCGGCCCGCTCGTCAGCTCGTGGTACATGGCGATGGGCACCCAGATCTGGGGCGGCGTGTTGAGCACGCTCAAGCCCCGGAACTCCGGCGGCGCGACCCCCACCACCGTGAAGCCCTGCTGGTTGATCCGCAACACCCGGCCGACGATCTTCGGATCGGAGCCGAAGTGGCTCTGCCACAGGCCATAGGAGAGGACGGCGACGGGGTGGCCGCCCGGCGTCGAGTCCTCCTCGGGCAGGAAGAAGCGGCCGCGCGCCGGACGGATGCCGAGCACGTCGAAGTAGTTGCCGGAGACGATCTCACCCTGCAGCCACACCGGCTCGCCGTCGCCCGTCAGGCTGGGGGAGAGGTTGCGGTAGGCGGCGATGCCGGAGAAGACCGTGTTCTCTTTGCGCAGATCCTGGAGATTGAGGTAGGAGCTGGGCAGCAGGTCCTGCTTGTCGAGATCGACCGAGTACACCGCCGTCAGCCGCTCGGGATCGGCGACCGGCAGCCCTTTGAGAAAGAAGGCGTTCAGGAAGATGAAGATCAGGGTGTTGGCGCCGATGCCCAGGGCCAGAGAGGCGATGGCGGCGGCGGTGAAGGCCGGGCTGCGGCGCAGGGCGCGCAGGGAAAGGGCAAGGTCTTTCCAGATAGATTCCATGTCAGATCAAACCTCGAAAGTTTGTACGGCCTCTTGCAGCCGGGGTACTATAGCCGAAAGCGAATCCTTCCGTCGCGAGCCGGCGCGGAATGAGGCTGGGACGGTCCCGGTTTCCCTCTCAGCCCACACTTTTGCAGGGCGGGGTTGTACGACCAGGTGAAGCGATCTCCTTCTTATCCCCAGGGAGAGGAAGCAAAGAGCGTTCGGGCCGCAGCGCGGCCCGCGGGAGCACTGTTTGAGGGACGAGAGATGCTGAAGGACGGCCGGAAGTCTGAGCACGGAGGGTGCCGGTGAGCAGCGCGTTGCGCGAGCCGTTGCCGGAGCCGTCTCTGGTGCGGGTGCTGCGCGAGCGGGCGCTCGAGCACCCTGAGAGGCCGGCGTACGCCTTCCTCGCCGACGGCGAGGTGGAGGCGGAGCGGCTCACCTTCGGCGAGCTCGACCTGCGGGCCCGCGCCCTCGGCGCCCAGCTCCAGCGCATGGGCCTCGCGAGGGAGCGGGCGCTGCTGCTCTACCCGCCCGGCCTGGAGCTCGTCTCGGCCTTCCTCGGCTGCCTCTATGGCGGCGTCGTCGCGGTGCCCGCCTACCCGCCGCGCTCGCCGCGCATGCTGCCGCGTCTGCGGGCCATCGCCGGCGACGCCCGCCCGGCGATCGCCCTCACCACCGCCGAGGCCCTCGGCCAAGTCGAGGCGCTGGCCGGCCGGCTGCCCGAGATGGCCGGCAGCCGCTGGCTGGCGACCGACTCTTTCGCCGGGGCCGCCCTCGAAGAGCTCGCGGCCGAGTGGCGCGACCCGGAGGCGGACTCGGGCACCCTCGCTTTCCTCCAATACACCTCGGGCTCGACGGCGACCCCCAAGGGGGTAATGGTCAGCCACGGCAACCTGCTGCACAACGAGGAGATGATCCGGCAGGCCTTCGGGCAGTCGGAGCGCTCGGTGATCGTGGGCTGGCTGCCCCTGCACCACGACATGGGGCTGATCGGCAACGTCCTGCAGCCGCTCTACATCGGCGCCTCCTGCGTGCTGATGTCGCCGGTCGCCTTCCTGCAGCGGCCGTCGCGCTGGCTGCGGGCGATCTCCCGCTACCGGGCGACGACGAGCGGCGGCCCCAGCTTCGCCTACGAGCTGTGCGTGCGCAAGATCCCGGCGGCGGAGCGCCTCGGCCTCGACCTCTCGTCGTGGCAGGTGGCGTTCAACGGCGCCGAGCCGGTGCGCGCGGAGACTCTGGAGCGCTTCGCCGAGGCCTTCGCCCCCTCCGGGTTCCGGCGCGAGGCCTTCTACCCTTGCTATGGCCTGGCCGAGGCCACCCTCTTCGTGGCCGGCGGCGAGGTGGGTGAGGCGCCGGAGATCGGCGCCTTCCGGGTGGCCGACCTGGAGGTGGGGGAGGCTGTCGCCGTGGCCGCGTTCGATCCCGCCGGCCGCCGGCTGGTGGGCTGCGGCGGCGCCTGGGAGGGGCAGCGCATCGCCATCGTCGATCCGCAGACGGGCCGGCGGCGCCAGCCCGGCCAGGTGGGCGAGATCTGGGTTTCGGGTCCCAGCGTGGGGCAAGGCTACTGGGAGCGCCCGGAGGCGACGGCGGAGACCTTCCAGGCCCGCATTCGATCCGAGGACGGAAACGAGGATGGAACGTGGCTGCGCACCGGCGATCTCGGCTTTTTGCGCGGCACGCAGGAGAGTGAAGAGGGCGAGCTGTACGTCACCGGCCGCCTGAAGGACCTCATCATCCTGCGCGGGCGCAACCACTATCCCCAGGACGTCGAGCGCACGGCGGAGGAGAGCCACGCCGCCCTGCGGCCCGACGGCGCGGCGTTCTCGGTCGACCTCGCGGGCGAGGAGCGGCTGGTGGTGGTGATGGAGATGGATCGCCGCCGCGAGGGTGAGGCGGCGGCCGCCGCCGAGGCGGTGCGCCAGGCGGTGGCCGAAGCCCACGAAGTGATGGTGCACGAGGTGGTGCTGGTGCGCATGGGCAGCATCCCCAAGACCTCCAGCGGCAAGATCCAGCGCCACGCGAGCCGCGCTGCCTACATGGCCGGCGAGCTGACGGTGGTGGGCCGCAGCGCGCTGGGCGCCGGTCAGGACGAGGCGGCGAGCGAGGAGGTCGTTGCTTCCGGGCTGGAGCGCGAGGCGCTGCTGGCCCTGCCGGCGGCGGAGCGCCGGGCGGCGCTGGAGGCGTGGCTGCGGGCCGAGGCCGCGCGCTCGCTCGGAGTCGCCGTCGCGCGGCTGGCGCTCGACAAGCCGCTCACCGCCTCCGGGCTCGACTCGCTGGCGGCGGTGGAGATCCGGGCGCGGGCCGAGGCCGTCCTGGGTGTGGCGCCGTCGCTCGCGGCCCTGCTGGAAGGCGCCACGCCGGCCGGCCTGGCGGCGGATCTCTTGGAGCAACTCGCGTCTTCGGACCCGATTTCCGGAGCGGGTGAACCGGCGGCACCCGTGGCGGATGGCGAGGAGACGGGCGACTTCCCGCTCTCCCATGGCCAGCGCGCCCTCTGGTTCCTGCACCGCCTGGCGCCCGGCAGCCTCGCCTACCACCTCGCCGGGGCGGCGCGGGTGCACGGCGCGGTCGATCTCGCGGCGCTGGAGCGCGCCACGGCGGCGCTCGCCGCGCGCCACCCGGCGCTGCGCACCACCTTCGCGGAAGGTCCGCGGGGACCGGTGCAGCGGGTGCACGAGCGGCTGGTTCCCGAGGTTCCGATCTTCGAGGACGGCGGGGAGATCTGGCGGCCGTTCGACCTCGAAGCGGGGCCGCTGGTGCGGGTGGGGCTGCTGCGCTCCGGTGAAGACCACGAAGGCGAGGAGACGCTCTACCTCGCCGTGCACCACCTGGTGGCCGACTTCGCCTCGCTGGCGGTGATGGCCCGGGACCTGGGCGCGCTCTACGCTCACGAGACGGGCCGGCCGGCGGCCGTGCCCCCGCCCCTGGAGCTGCGCTACACGGACTGGTCGCGCTGGCAGGCGGAGCGGCTGGCCGGGCCTCGGGGTGAGAGCCTTTGGAGCTGGTGGCATCAGACTCTGGCGGAGCCGGCGAGGCTCGATCTGCCCACGGACCGGCCGTGGCCCGCCGTCCAGACCTGGAGCGGCGACGCCCGTTTCTTCCATCTCGACGCCAACGTGGCCGCCGATCTCGGCGCTCTCGCCCATTGCCACGGCGCGACCCCGTTCATGGCGCTGCTGGCGGCCTTCGAGGCCGTGCTCGCCCGCTATACCGGGCAGGACGACCTGCTGATCGGCTCGCCCACGGCCGGCCGGTCCGCCGCTACCGCCGGCCTCGTGGGCTACTTCGTGAACCCCGTGGCGCTGCGGGTCGATCTGGGGGGCGATCCGGGCTTCACCGCCGTTCTCGGCGAGGTGAAGCGGGCGGTGCTGGGCGCCTTCGAGCACCAGGACTATTCCCTGGCCCTGCTGGCCGAGCGCCTCCAGGGACGGCGCGATCCCAGCCGGGCGCCGCTGTTCGACGTCGCCTTCGCCTTCGAGAAAGCCCGCGGCGCGGGCCACGAGCTGGGCGCCTTCGCGCTCGGCATGGCCGGCTCGCGCCTGAACCTCGGCGGGCTGGAGCTGGAGTCGGCCGAGCTGCCGCCGGCGGGCTCGCCGTTCGCCCTGGCGCTCGTCATGGCTGAGATCGAGGGGGGACTGGGGGCGTCGCTGCGCTTCAATCCGGACCTGTTCGACGGCGCGACGATCGAGCGGCTGGCCGGCCACTACACGACGCTGCTGGCGGCGGCGCTGGCCGATCCTCGGCAACGCCTCTCCGCGCTGCCGCTGCTCACCTCGGGCGAGGAGCGCGAGGTGCTGGCGGAAAGGAACCAGACCTCGGTGGCCTACGCCTGGAAGGTTCCGGTCCACCGGCTGGTGGAGGAGCGGGCGTCGTCGGCGCCCTTGGCGCTGGTCGTCGCGAGTGGGGATCTCAGGCTCACCTATCGCGAGCTCGACGCGCGGGCCAACCGGCTGGCGGCCTGGCTGCTGGCCAACGGCCTGGCGCCGGAGTCGCGGGTGGGCGTCGTCATGGAGCGCTCGCCGGAGATGGTGGCCGCGCAGCTCGCCGTGCTCAAGGCCGGCGGCGCCTACGTGCCGCTCGATCCGGCGCATCCGGCGGAGCGGCTGGGCTGGCAGCTCGCGGACGCGTGGGGAAACGACCGGGTGCGCCTCGCCTTCACGCAGCCGGGATTGGCCGGCTCGCTGGCGGCGGTCCTGCCGGCGGACGCCCGGCTGCTGAGCGTCGACGCGCTCGATCGGACCGATCCGACCGATCTGACGGATCCGACCGAGCTGATCACCGCGGAGGCTTCGAGCCCTGCCCTTCGCGTGCTGCCCGAGCAGGCCGCCTACGTCATTTACACCTCCGGCTCCACCGGCCGTCCCAAGGGCGTCGTGATCTCCCACGGCGCCCTGGCGAACCTCGTGGCCTGGCACCGGCGGACCTACGAGGTCACCCCGGCCGATCGCGCCTCTCAGGTGGCGGGGCCGGGATTCGACGCCGCGGTGTGGGAGATCTGGCCCTACCTGGCGGCGGGCGCCAGCCTGCACGTGCCGGCCGACGAGGTGCGCTCGTCGCCGGCCCGCCTCGTGGCTTGGCTCGCGGAGCGGAAGATCTCCATCGCCTTCCTGCCGACGCCCCTCGCCGAGGCCGTGCTGGCCGAGGTCTGGCCGCCGGGCGCCGCGCTGCGCGCTCTGCTGACTGGCGGCGACCGCCTGCACCGGGGTCCGGCCCCGGGCCTGCCCTTCGCCCTCTTCAACCACTACGGTCCCACCGAGAACACGGTGGTGGCGACGTTTTCTCCCGTCGCTCCGGGCGAGGCTGTGCCATCTATCGGCAGGCCCATCGCCAACACCCGCGTCTACGTGCTCGACCGGCATCTGCGGGCGTTGCCGGTGGGTGTGCCGGGGGAGCTGGCGATCGGCGGCGAGAGCCTCGCCCGGGGCTACCTGCACCGGCCCGAGCTGACGGCGGAGCGGTTCGTCCCCGATCCTTTCGCCGAGGCCTCCGACGCTCGCCTCTACCGCTCGGGCGACCTCGTGCGCTGGTCGGCGGCGGGGGATCTGGAGTTTCTGGGCCGCATCGACCAGCAGGTCAAGGTGCGGGGCGTGCGCATCGAGCTGGGGGAGATCGAAGCCGTGCTCGGCGAGCATCCCGGCGTTCGCGAGGCGGTCGTGGTGGCCCGTCAGGAAGCGGGGGAGACGCGCCTCGCGGCCTACCTGGTTCCCCGCGTTCCGGGTCCGTCGAACCTGGAGCTGCGCGAACACCTGCGGGGCCGCCTCCCCGAGGCCATGGTGCCGGCGGCCTGGGTGATGTTGGAGGCGCTGCCGCTGACTCCCAACGGCAAGGTGGACCGCCGGGCTCTGCCCGCCCCGGCCTTCGCTCAGGATAAGCAAGGAGTCGTGCCGCGCACGCCGGCCGAGGCCCTGGTGGCGGGGATCTTCGAAGAGCTGCTGGGGACGGACGGCATCGGCGCCGGGGCCGACTTCTTCGCGCTTGGCGGCCACTCGCTGCTGGCCGCCCGCGCCGCCTCGCGGGCGAGCGCGGCCTTCGGCGTCGAGGTACCCGTCTCGCTGATCTTCGAGGCTCCCAGCCCCAAGGCGCTGGCGGCGGCGGTCGAGGCCTTGCGAGGTGGACGTGCGAGCGAAACGCCGCCTCTGACTCCGGCGCCGGCCGAAGCCCGCGAGCGGGGTCTGCCGCTCTCGTTCGCCCAGGAGCGGCTGTGGTTTCTCCATCAGCTCGAGCCAGGCTCGGCGACCTACAACATCGCCGGGGGCCTGCGGCTCGCCGGGAGTCTCGACGTTCCGGCTCTGGGACGCGCCCTGGCCGAGGTGGTGCGCCGCCACGAAGCCTTGCGGTCCCGCTTCTCGCCGGGAGACGGCATTGCGGCTCAGTGGGTCCAGCCGGTCTCCGCGGACCTCGCCGTCGTCGATCTTCAGGGGGCTGCCGACCGGGAGGATGAGGTCGCCCGGCTGGCCGCGGCCGAGGCCCGGCAGCCTTTCGATCTCGCGGCCGGCCCGCTCCTGCGCACCGTCCTGCTGCGGCTGGGCGAGGTGGAGCACGTGCTGCTCGCCGCCATGCACCACATCGCCTCGGACGGCTGGTCGATGGAGATCTTCCTGCGCGAGCTGGGGGTCCTCTACGGCGCGTTCGCCGTGGGGCAGCCGTCGCCGCTGCCGGAGCCGGCTCTCCAGTACGGCGACTTCGCCTGGTGGGAGCGCGCCATCCTCCAGGGCGAGGCGCTGGCGGCGCGGCTGGCGGCCGTCGCGGGCCGCCTCGCGGGGGCGCCGCGCAATCTGGAGCTGCCCACCGACCGGCCGCGGCCGGCGGTATTGTCGTCGCGCGGCGGGCGCGAGCCCATCCTCCTTCCCGCCGCGCTGTCCGCGGCCGTGAAGGCGCTCGGGCGCCGCGAGGGCGCGACGCCGTTCATGGTGCTCCTCGCCGCCCTGCAGACGCTCCTCGGCCGCTACACCGGCGCCGCGGACTTGCTCGTCGGCACGCCGGTGGCCAACCGCGGCCGGGTCGAGCTCGAAGGGCTGATCGGGTGCTTCGTCAACACCCTGGTGCTGCGCGGCGACCTGGCGGGCGACCCGTCGTTCTGGGAGCTGCTGGCGCGGACGCGGGCCGCGACGCTCGCCGCCTATCCCCACCAGGAGCTGCCGTTCGAGAAGCTGGTCGAGGCCCTGGTGCCGGAGCGGAGCCTGGCGCGCAACCCGCTGGTGCAGGTGCTGTTCATCTTCCAGGGCGTGCCGGCCGTGCCCGCCCTGCCGGGGCTGGCGGTGAGCCGGCTGGACGTGCACGGCGGCACGGCCAAGCTCGAGCTCTCGCTGGAGCTGGAGGAGCGGCCGGAGGGGTTCGGCGGCTGGCTGGAATACAGCCGCGACCTCTTCGAGCCCGCCACGCTTCAACGCCTGGCCGGCCACTACGAGACCTTGATCGCGGGGCTCGTGGGAGATCCCGGCCTACGGCTGTCCGAGCTGCCGCTGCTCACCGCCGCGGAGCGCGGGCAGGTGCTGGGCGACTGGAATCGGCGGGTGGCGGATTGGCCGCAAAACGATCTCCTGCACGAGCTGTTCTTCGCCCAGGCGCGCCGCGCGCCGGAGGCCCTGGCGCTCGTCGCCGGCGAGGAGCGGCTTAGCTACGGCGAGCTGGCGGCCCGCGCCTCGCGTCTCGCCCGCCGGCTGCGAGGGCTGGGCGTCGGTCCCGAGGTGCCGGTGGGGATCTTCCTCCACCGCACCTCCGCCCTGATCCCGGCGATGCTCGGCGTGCTTCAGGCCGGCGGCGCCTACGTGCCGCTCGACCCCGCCTACCCGCGCGAGCGGTTGACGGCCATCCTGGAGGACTCCGACGCTCCCGTGCTGGTGAGCGAGCAGGGCCTGGTGGAGCTGCTGCCCCGGCGCTCGGCGCGGGTGCTGCTGGTCGACGGGGTGGACGCCGAGGAAGCCGAGACGGGCGCGGAGACCCCGGAGGTCGACGCTCCCGTGCCGGGCTCGCTCGCCTACGTCATCTACACCTCAGGCTCGACCGGCCGGCCGAAGGGCGTCGCCATCGAGCACCGCGGCGCCGCCGCCCTGATCCACTGGGCGCGGGAGACCTTCCGGCCGGAGGAGCTGGCCGGCGTGATGGCGGCGACGTCGATCTGCTTCGACCTCTCGGTGTTCGAGATCTTCGTTCCCCTCGCGACCGGCGGCGCCGTCATCCTGGCGGAGAACGCCCTGGAGCTGCCGCGGCTGCCGGCGCGGGACGAGGTGACGCTGGTCAACACCGTGCCCTCGGCCATGGCCGAGCTGGTGCGCCAGGGCGCAGTGCCGCCTTCGGTGGTGACGGTCAACCTGGCCGGCGAGCCGCTGCGCGGCGCGCTCGCCCGGCGCATCCACGAGCTCGGCACCGTGCGGCGCCTGCTCAACCTCTACGGGCCGTCGGAGGACACCACCTACTCGACGATTGCCGACGTCGCCGAGGTGGGGGCCGAAGGCGAGCCCACCATCGGCCGGCCACTCCCCAACACCCGTGCCTACGTGGTGGACTCGGGGCTCCAGCCGCTGCCGGTGGGCGTCCCCGGCGAGCTGCTGCTGGCCGGGCGGGGGCTGGCCCGCGGCTATCTCGGCCGGCCGGAGCTGACGGCGGAGAAGTTCGTTCCCGATCCCTTCGCGTCCGAGCCCGGAGCCCGCCTCTATCGCACGGGCGATCTCGCCCGCTGGCTTCCCACGGCGGAGCTGGAGTTCCTGGGGCGCATCGATCACCAGGTCAAGGTGCGGGGCTTCCGCATCGAGCTGGGCGAGATCGAGGCGGCGCTGCACGCCCATCCGGCGGTGAGGGAGACCGTGGTGGTGGCGCGGGAGAGCCGGGCCTCCGGCGGCGCCGGCGCGGAGGCCCGCGACCTCACGCTGGTGGCCTACGTGGCCGCGCGCGAGGCGGGCTCGTTTCCGGCTTTCCCGGCCGAGCTGCGTGAGCATCTGCGGGCCAAGCTGCCGTTGTACATGGTGCCCGCCGCCTGGGTCGCCCTGAACGCCCTGCCGCTGACCCCCAACGGCAAGGTGGACCGCAGGGCGCTGCCGGAGCCGGCGGCGGAGACCGGCGGCAGGACTCCTCCCCGCACCCCGGAAGAGGAGCTGCTCGCCGGCATCTGGCAGGAGGTGCTGGGGGTCGGGGAGGTCGGCGCCTTTGACAACTTCTTCGAGCTCGGCGGCCACTCGCTGCTCGCCACCCGGGTGGTGGCGCGGGCCGCCCGCGCCTTCGGCGTCGAGCTGCCGCTGCGCGCCCTGTTCGAAGCGCCCACGGTGGCGGCCCTCGCGGCCCGGCTGGCGGCTGCGCGGGGCGCCGGCCTGCTGCGCGGCGCGCCGCCCGTTCCGCGCTCCAGGCTTGACGGGGAGGCTGCCGAGCAGCCCCTCTCCTTCGCCCAGGAGCGCCTGTGGTTCCTCGACCGCCTGGAGCCGGGGGGCAGCGCCTACAACGTCCCGGCCGCCTTGCGGATCGAGGCCGGACCGGCGGGGCGGCTCGATCCGGCGGCCCTGGCGGCGGCCCTCGGCGAGGTGGTGCGGCGGCACGAGGCCCTGCGGACGGTGTTCGCGGAGCGCGGCGGCGGCCCGGTGCAGCGCGTCGAACCGGCGGCGCCCGTGTCCCTGCCGCTCGTCGACCTCGGCGGCCTGCCGCCGCCGGAGCGCGAGACGGAGGCCCGGAGACTGGCGGCCGACGAGGCGGGGAGCCCGTTCGACCTGGCGCGCGGACCGCTGCTGCGCGCCCGGCTGCTGCGGCTCGCGCCGTCGCGCCACCAGTTGCTGATCAACGTGCACCACATCGTCTTCGACGGCGCCTCGATCGAGATCTTCCTCGACGAGCTGTCGCGCCTCTACCGCGCCTTCGCGGCCGGCGAGCCCTCGCCCCTGGCCCCTCCCGCCTTGCAGTACGCCGACGTGGCGCGGTGGCAGCGGGCGAGCTTCCAGGGCCAGCTTCTCGCCCGCCAGCTCTCCTACTGGCGGCAGCGGCTGGGCGACGCGCCGCCGCCGATCGATCTCCCCACCGACCGGCCGCGGCCGGCTCAGCCGGGCTCCCGCGGTGCCGTCGAACGCCTTGAAATCCCCGCGGCCCTCGCCGCGAGCCTGAAACGGCTGGGCCGCGCCGAGAGCGCCACCTTCTTCATGACCCTGCTGGCGGCCTGGACCGTCCTGCTGGCCCGGCTCGCGGGGCGCGAGGAGGTGCTGGTCGGCACGCCGGTCTCCAGCCGCTCCCTGCCGGAGCTCGAAGGCGTCGTCGGATTCCTCGTCAATACCCTGGTGGTGCGCACCGATCTCTCGGGCGACCCGGCGTTTTGCGAGGCGCTCGCCCGGCTGCGCGACCGGGCGCTCGAAGCCTACGCCCACCAGGATCTGCCGTACGAGCGCCTGGTCGAGGAGCTGGCGCCCGAGCGCGACCTGGCGAGCAACCCGATCTTCCAGGTCTTCTTCAGCTTCCAGGGCGCGGCCGGCCGGGAGCTGGCTCTGGGGCCGGAGCTGACGGCCGGCGTCGAGCCGGTGTTCCCCGCCGCCGCCAAGTTCGACCTCTCGCTGGCCTTGGAGGAGACGGCCGGAGGCGCCCTCGACGGCTGGCTACTCTACGACTCCGAGCTGTTCGACGCGGCGACGGTGCGGACCTGGGGACACTACTTCGGCGAGTTGCTGGCGGCCGTGGCGGCGGACCCCGAGGCGCGGATCTCCAGTCTCCTGCCGGCGATTCCCCTGGTGTCGCGGGAGCCCGCCGCCGGCCGCGCCGAGCCCGGAGAAAAGCTGGAGCGGCCGGCGTTCCTGGCGCCCCGCACGCCGGTCGAGGAGCTGCTGGCCGGCTTCTTTGCCGAGGTCCTGGAGACGAAGGCGGTGGGCGTCCACGACAGCTTCTTCGAGCTCGGCGGGCACTCTCTGCTCGCCACCCGCGTCGTCGCTCGGGTCCGCGAGACCTTCGGCGTCGACGTCCCGCTCCGGCAGTTCTTCAAGGGACCCACCGTCGCCGGGCTTGCCCAGGAGATCGCGGCGGCGGGGCAGGAGCCGGACTCCGCGGCGACGCGGAGCCAGCCGTCCGCCGCCAGCTTCCACGAGCTCTTCGCGGTGCGGGCGGCTGAGGCGCCGTCCGCCACGGCCGTCGCCTGTGCGGGCGAAAGTCTGAGCTATGGCCGGCTCGACCGGCTCGCCAACGGTCTCGCGGCAAGGCTGCGGTCGGCGGGCGTCGGCCCCGAGGTGCGGGTAGCCCTGATGCTGGAGCGCTCGATCGCCTCGGTTGTGGCGGTCCTCGGCGTACTCAAGGCGGGCGGCGCGTATGTGCCGGTCGATTCCGAGTATCCTGCGGAGCGGGTGGCCTGGCTGCTGGCGGACAGCGGGGCGGAGATGGCGGTGACCTCCGCGGATCTCGCCCTGCGGCTGCCGGCGGGGTTCCGCACTCTGCTCGTCGAGGAGGGCGGCGAGAGCCCCGTGAGCCCGGCGGTCGGGGCCGGGCCCGGCAACGCCGCCTACGTGATCTACACCTCGGGCTCGACGGGACTGCCGAAGGGCGTCGTCGTCCCTCATGCCGCGGTGATGAGCTTTGCCCGCGCCCTGCGGCAGAGCGTGTACGGCGGCGAGCGTGGCGCGCTGCGCGTCAGCCTCAACGCCTCGCTCTCGTTCGATGCCTCGGTGCAACAGCTCGTGCAGCTCGCCTGGGGCCACAGTCTTCACCTCTTCACCCGCGAGCAGAGGCGCGACGCCGAGGTCATGGTCGAGGCGGTGCGCCGGCAACGGCTCGACGTGCTGGACTGCACGCCCTCGCAGTTGCGCGTGCTCCTTGCCGCCGGCCTCGGCGAGGGCGATACCGGTCCGTCGCTGGTGCTGGTGGGCGGCGAGGCCGTGGACGCCGAGCTGCGCGATGCGGCGCTGGCCCGTCCGCGGATCGCCTTCTGGAACGTCTATGGCCCCACCGAGTGCACTGTGGATGCGACCGCCGTGCGGCTGGCGCCGGCGGGGCCGGCCTCCCGGATCGGCTGGCCGCTGACCGGCCACCTTCTCTATGTCGTGGATGCGGCGGACGCCCTGGTGCCGGCCGGCGTGCCGGGCGAGCTGCACATCGGCGGCGCGGGGGTTTCCCGTGGCTACCTGAATCGCCCGGAGCTGACGGCCGAGCGCTTCGTGCCCGACCCCTTCGGCGGCACCGCGGGCGCGCGCCTCTATCGTACGGGCGACCTGGTGCGGCGGCTGCCGGACGGATCGCTCGATTTCCTGGGGCGCATCGACCAGCAGGTGAAGGTGCGGGGTTTCCGCATCGAGCCGGGCGAGGTCGAAGCCGCCCTGGCCTCGCATTCGGGAGTCAGGGAGTGCGCGGTGGTGGCCTCGCAGGACCGCCTGGTGGCGTTCTGGACCCCGGCGGCGGGAGCCGATCCCCCCCGCCTCGCCAGGGCCGAGCTGCGGGATCACCTGCGCCGCCGGCTCCCCGAGCACCTGGTGCCGTCGGCGTTCCACCGCCTGATGCGGTTGCCGTCGACGGTCAGCGGCAAGGTGGACCGGCGGGCCCTCGTGGTCTTGGACCAGGCGCCCGTCTCGTCCGCGCCGGAGGGTGGAGTGTCCCTGACGGCGGCCGGCCGCCACCAGCTCAGCGTGGAATGGAGCCGGGCGAGCGCGGAGATGGAGCCTTTCGGGCCCTGTCTGCACGAGCTGATCGCGGCCCGGGCCGCGGCGGCGCCGGAGGCCCTGGCGGTGGCCGGCGATTTCGGCGACGGCGGAGAGGGCGAGGCGCTGAGCTTCGGCCGTCTCGACCGGCTGGCCAACGGCCTGGCGCTGCGCCTGCGCGCCCTGGGCGTCGGCCCCGAGGTGCCGGTCGCCCTGGCGGTCGATCGAACGCCCTCGGCGGTGGTGGCGATCCTGGGGGTGCTCAAGGCCGGGGGCGCCTACGTCATCCTCGACTCCACCTATCCGGACGAGCGGTTGGCCTGGCTGCTGGCGGACTCGCGGGCGCCGGTGGTGGTGACCTCCGCGGCCTTCACCGGCCGGTTGCCGGGGGAGGTCCGCGTTCTGCCCGTCGAGACGGCGTGGGAGAGCGCCGCGCGGCCGAAGGGGCGCACCGACCCTGAGCATCCGGCGTACGTCCTCTACACCTCGGGCTCGACCGGCGGCCCCAAGGGGGTGGTGGTCCGTCATGGCGCGGTGGTGAACTTGGCGCGCGCGCTCCGGGATTCGGTCTACTCCGGCATGGCGGGCCCCTTGAGGGTGAGCGTCAACGCCTCGCTCGCCTTCGACGGTTCGGTCAAGCAGCTCGTCCAGCTCGCCTGGGGGCACTCGCTCCACCTCGTGCCGCGGGAGGCGCGGCTCGATCCGGCGGCGCTGGTGGATTACGTCCGCCGCCACCGGCTCGACGTCCTCGACTGCACGCCCTCGCAGCTTCGCCTGCTGCTCGCCGCCGGGCTCGGCGAGGGCGAGGCCGCGCCGGCCCTGGTGCTGGTGGGTGGAGAGCCGGTGTCCGCCGCGCTGCGCGACGCGGCGCTGGCGCGTCCACGGAGCCGCTTCTGGAACGTCTACGGCCCCACGGAGTGCACGGTGGACTCGACCGCCGCGCCTTTCGCCGCCGCCGCACCCGCCTCGCGGATCGGCCGGCCGCTGACCGGCGTCGCTCTCCACGTGCTCGGTGCGGGCGCCGGCCCGTCGCCCGCCGGCGAGCCGGGCGAGCTGCTGATCGGCGGCGCCGGGCTCGCCCGCGGTTACCTCGGCCAGCCGGGCCTCACCGCCGAGCGGTTCGTTCCCGATCCGTTCGGCGAGTCTCCCGGCGCCCGGCTCTACCGCACGGGCGACCGGGTCCGCTGGCTGCCGGACGGCTCGCTCGACTTTCTGGGCCGCCTGGACCAGCAGGTCAAGCTGCGGGGCGTCCGTATCGAGCCGGGGGAGATCGAGGCAGCCCTGGCCGCCCATCCCGGGGTGCGGGACTGCGCGGTGGTGGTTTCGGGAGAGGTTTCGGGCGGCCGGCTGGTGGCGTTCTGGACCCCGGCGGGCGCCGCGGCTCCCGACGCCGGCGAGCTGCGGGACCACCTGCGCGCCTCGCTGCCGGCGCCCCTGCTGCCGGCCGTCTACGCCCGCCTGGCGAAGCTGCCCTCGACCGTCAGCGGCAAGGTGGACCGGCAGGCCCTGGAGGCGATGAGCCCGGCGCCGGAGCCGGCCGGCGGCAAGGCCCCGGCGACGCAGGTCGAGAAGACCCTCGCCGGGATCTGGGCCGAGGTCCTCGGTCACGACCGGATCGGCGTGACGGACGACTTCTTCGACCTCGGCGGCCATTCCCTCCTCGCCACCCAGGTCATGGCGCGGATCGGCGAAGCGTTCGGCGTCCAGCTTCCGCTACGGAACCTGTTCGAGCACCCCACGGTGGCCGGCCTCGCCGAGACCCTGGTAGAGGCTCTCGGGAGTCTGCCGGCGGCGGTGAAGGCGGCTCCTTCGCCGCGGTTCGACGGCGAGGCCGGGCTCGTCCTGTCCTTCGCCCAGGAGCGCCTCTGGTTCCTCGACCGCCTGCAGGGCGTCAGCTCGATCTACAACGTCCCGGCCGCGGTCCGTCTCGCCGGTACTCTTCATCCCGCGGCTCTGGAGGCCGCTTTCCGGGAGATCCTGCGGCGGCACGAGGTGCTGCGGAGCTGGTACTTCGAGGTGGCGGGGAAACCCGCGGCGCGCCTCGATCCGGCGCTCGACCCGGCGATGGCGTGGATCGACCTGCGCGGCATCCCCGGAGCCGAGGAGCGGCAGGCCGAGGCGCGGGCGCTGGCTCAAGGCGCGGCGGCCAGGCCTTTCGACCTGGAGACGGGGCCGCTGCTGCGGGTGACGGTGCTGCGCCTGGAGGAGGGGCTGCATCTGCTCGTCCTCGCGATGCATCACATCGTCTCGGACGGCTGGTCCCTGGGGGTGCTGATCCACGAGCTCGCCGCTCTCTACGCCGCCGCCCTCGCCGGCCGGCCTTCGCCGCTGCCGGCGCTGCCGATGCAGTACTCGGGCTTCGCCCGCTGGCAGCGGAGCCGGCTGGCCGGCGGCGCGCTCGCCGATCAGCTCGCCTGGTGGCGGGAGCAGTTGGCGGGAATGCCCGCCGCGATCGAGCTTCCCACCGACCGGCCACGGCCGGCGGAGCGCGGCGGGCGTGGCGGCGTGCTCGCCGTGCCTCTGACCGGTGAGCTGACGGCCGGCTTGCAGGCCTTGAGCCGGCGCGCCGGGGCCACCCTCTTCATGACTCTCCTGGCGGGGTTCCAGGCGCTGCTCGCCCGCTATGCCGGCGGCGACGAGGCGCCGGTGGGCACGCCCATCGCCGGCCGTACCCGCGTCGACACCGAGAGGCTCATCGGCTGTTTCGTCAACACTCTCGTCCTGCGCACCGATCTGCGAGGCAACCCCGCCTTCACCGGGCTCCTGGGCCGGGCGCTGGAGACCACCCTGGGCGCCTACGACCACCAGGACGTGCCGTTCGAGAAGCTCGTCGAGGAGCTGGCACCGCGCCGCGACCTGGGCCACTCGCCCCTGTTCCAGGTGATGCTGACGCTCCAGAACGCGCCGCTCGGGGCGCTCGAGCTGCCGGGCCTGCTGCTGGAGCCCGTGGAGCTCGATAGCGGCACCGCCAAGTTCGACCTCTCCCTGACCCTGCTGGAGCAGGACGGCGGGATGGCGGGTTGGCTGGAGTACGACCTGGACCTCTTCGATCGGGCGACCGCGGTGCGGATCGCGGATCACTTCCGCAACCTCATGGCGGGAGCCCTGGCCGAGCCGGACCGGCTCGTCTCGGACCTCCCTCTCCTCACCGCCGGTGAGATCCAGCAGCTCGCGGCCTGGAGCCCCGGCGGCGATGCCGCCGCCGGCGAGCGGTGCGTCCACGAGCTGTTCGAGGCGCACGCCGATCGCGCGCCGCGGGCCTTGGCGGTGATCGCCGAGGGTGCCCGGCTCACCTATGGCGAGCTCGACGAGCGTTCCAGCCGTCTGGCGCGGTACCTGCGCCGTCTGGGGGTGGGGCCGGGGTTCCGCGTCGCCCTCTGCGTGCCGCGCTCGCTCGACGGGATCGTGGGGATCCTCGGCATCCTCAAGGCGGGCGGCGCCTACGTGCCGCTCGACCCGTCCTACCCGCGGGAACGCCTGAGCCGCATGCTGGCGGACTCGGGCGCCCGGGTGCTCGTCACGCGCGAGGATCTGGAGCCCGCCCTGGCGCCCGGCTTCGGCGTCGCCGTGGTGTTCCTGGACGGCGACGCGTCCATCATCGCGCGGATGTCCGGCGAACGGCCGCCCCGGGGCTGGGCCTTGCCGGAGAGCCTGGCGTACGTGATCTACACCTCGGGCTCCTCGGGAGCCCCCAAGGGGGTGGGCGTCTCGCACGCCGCGACGGCGGGGCACTTCCGCACCCTGATCGGGCTGTACGGCCTGGGGGAGGGCGATCGCTGGCTTCAGACCTCGGCCTGGAGCTTCGACATGTCGGTCGAGCAGCTCCTGATGCCCCTGGCGTCGGGAGCGGCCGTCGTGCTGGCGCAAGGCGATCTCGATCCCTCGACGTTGGCGCGCAAGCTGGCCGACCTCCAGGTGACGGTGCTCGACCTCACTCCCGCCGTGCTGCTGAGGCTGATCCGGGAGACGGCGGGGCGGAGCGTGCCGGACCTGCGTTTACGTCTGGTGATCGCCGGCGGGGAGGCCATGGCGCTGGAGGTGCCCCGCCTCTGGCCGGCGACGCCGATGGCGGGGGCGCGGCTGATCAATGGCTATGGACCGACCGAAGCCGTGGTCACCGCGACCCTGCTGGACCTGTCGGCCACCGCGCTTCCCGACGGCGCCGTCAGCGTGCCCATCGGCCGGCCGCTCGCCGGCCGCTCGGCCCACGTCCTCGACCGCCATGGCCTGCCGGTTCCTCCGGGAATGCCGGGAGAGCTGGCGCTGGGGGGCGTGCTGGCCCGCGGCTATCTGGGCCGGCCCGAGGCTACCGCCGAGCGTTTCGTTCCCGACTCCTGGAGCGCGGCTCGCGGAGCGCGGCTCTACCTCACCGGCGACCGGGTGCGCTGGCTGGCCTCGGGCGGTCTCGAGTTCCTGGGACGCGTCGACGAGCAGGTCAAGATCCGCGGTTTCCGCATCGAGCTGGGCGAGATCGAAACGGCGCTCCGCGCCCACCCGGAGGTGGAGCAGGCGGCCGTCGTGGTGCAGGGAGCCGAGGAGGCTCGCCGCCTGGCGGCGTTCCTCGTTCTCCGCGGCGGGTCGCCGCTGCCGCCCGCCGCCGGCCTGCGATCGTTCCTCGCGACGACGCTGCCGGAGTACATGATCCCCGCCGTCTTCGTCGAGCTGCCGTCGCTGCTCGTGACCCACAACGGCAAGGTGGACCGGCGGGCGCTCGCCAAGCTGGCGCCGGAGCCGGAAGCGCAGGGAGCCTACGTCGCGCCGCGCGGCCCGATCGAGTCGGCGCTGGCGGGAATCTGGGCCGAGGTGCTGCGCCGCGACGGTATCGGCGCCACGGACGACTTCTTCGACCTCGGCGGCCATTCGTTGCTCGCCACCCAGGTCATGTCGCGGGTGCGCCAGGAGCTCGCCGTCGAGCTGCCGTTGCGGCGGCTGTTCGAGCGCCCCACGGTGGCGGCCCTGGCCGAGGCGGTCGAGCAGGCCCTGCGGGGCGCCGCCGCCCCGGCCGCGAGCGAGGCCGGCGCGCCGGAGGCCGATCGCCTGGAGGCGCCGCCTCTCATGCCCGTGCGGCGCCCGGGCGCGGGAGAGCCCGGCCTGCCGCTCTCCTTCGCCCAGGAGCGCCTCTGGTTCCTGGAACAGCTCGAGCCCGGCAGCGCCTTCTACAACATGCCGAACGCCGTGCGGCTGGACGGCCGGCTCGAGCCGCCGTTGCTCGCCGCCGTGCTGGGCGAGATCGTGAGCCGCCACGAGTCGCTACGCACCACGTTCGGCGACCGCGAGGGGCGCCCGTTCCAGAAGGTCACGCCGGCCAGGGAGGTGTCGTTGCCGCTGGTGGACCTGGCGGCCTTGGGCGAGGTGGAGGGCGAGCGGACCCTGCACGAGCTGGTGACCGACGACGCCCGCCGGCCGTTCGACCTGGCTCGCGGACCGCTGGTCCGCTTCTGCCTGGCGCGGCTTGGCGCCGGCCGCCACGCCATGCTCTTCAACCTGCATCACATCGTCTCGGACGGCTGGTCGACCAGCGTCCTGATGCGCGAGGTGATGGCGCTCTACGAGGCCTTCGCCGCCGGGCGGCCGTCGCCGCTGCCGCCGCTCCCCCTGCAGTACCCGGACTACGCGGTGTGGCAGCGGCGGTGGATGACCGGCGACGTGCTCAGCCGGCAGCTCGGCTACTGGCGGCGCCAGCTCACCGGGATCGCCGGCCTCGATCTGCCGCTCGACCGGCCGCGTCCCCCGGTCGAGACGTTCCACGGCTCCTGCCACCGGGTGTCGCTCTCGGCCGAGCTGACGGCGGCCCTCCACGATCTGTCGCGCGGCCAGGGCGCCACCCTGTTCATGACCCTGCTCGCGGGTTTCCAGGCGCTGCTCTCCCGGGTCACCGGCCAGGTGGACGTCCCCGTCGGCTCGCCGATCGCCAACCGCAACCGTTCCGAGGTGGAGGACCTGATCGGATTCTTCGCCAACACGCTGGTGATGCGCACCGACCTCGGCGGCGACCCGGGCTTCGACGCCCTGCTGGGCCGGGTGCGGGAGATGGCGCTGGAGGCATACGCCCACCAGGAGCTGCCGTTCGAGAAGCTGGTGGGGGAGATCCAGCCCGAGCGCGACATGAGCCGCAACCCGCTCTTCCAGGTGATGTGCGTGCTGCAGAACCAGCCCTTCCCGGTGTTCTCGGTGGGCGGTTTGACCATCGCCCCGCTGCGCGGGGAAAGCCGCACGGCGAAGTTCGACCTGACCTTCTTCTGGACCGAGGTCGAAGGGCGCCTGGAAGGGCTCTTCGAGTTCAACACCGACCTTTTCGACGCGGCCACGGCCCGGCGCCTGGAGCGCCATTACCTGGCGCTGCTGGAGGGCGCGGTGGCGGCTCCGGACCGGCGCCTGCTGGCGCTGCCGCTGCTCTCGCAGGCCGAGCGCCACCAGGCGCTGATCGAATGGAACGAGGCCCTGGAGGCGCGGGCGGCGCCGCTCGCCGCCCGCTGCGTTCACCATTGGGTCGAGGAGCAGGCCGGGCGCACCCCCGAGGCCGTCGCGGCGGTCTTCGCCGGGCGCCGTCTCACCTTCGCCGAGCTCAACCTGCGAGCCAACCGCATGGCCCACGGCCTGCGCCGGCTGGGCGTCGGCCCGGAGTCGCTGGTGGGGATCTGCCTCGAGCGCTCGCTCGGCATGCTGGTCTCGCTGCTGGCGGTGCTCAAGGCGGGCGGCGGGATGGTGGCCCTCGATCCGGCCTACCCGGTGGACCGTCTGGCCTTCATCATCCGCGACGCGGGCTTGCGGGTGCTGATCACCGAGGAAGCGCTGCTGCGGCACTTCCCCGGCCACGAGGAGATCGCCCTCCGCCTGGAAGGCGAGACCGAGCCGTTCCCCGCGGAGAGCGGCGAGAATCCGGCGAGCGGCGTCGAGCTCGATCATCCCATCTACGCCATCTACACCTCGGGCTCGACCGGCATGCCCAAGGGCATCCTGGTGACCCACCGCGCCTTCTCGAACCTGCTCGACTGGCAGCTCCGGCACTCGCCCCTGGCGGGCACGGCGCGCACGGTGCAGTTCTCCACCTTCGGCTTCTGCGTCTCCTTCCAGGAGATCTTCTCCTCCTGGTGCTCGGGCGGCACGCTGGTGCTGGCGAGCGAGCTGGTGCGGCGCGACATCGCGGGGCTCAACGCCTTCCTGGCGGCGGAGGAGATCGAGCGGCTGCACCTGCCGTTCGCGGCCCTCAAGCACCTCGCCGAGGCGGCGGGGGGGCAGCAGCGCCTGCCGTCGTCGCTGCGGGAGGTGATCACCGCCGGCGAGCAGCTCCAGGTCAATCCGGCGGTGCGCGGCCTGTTCCAGCGCCTGCCGGGATGCTCGCTGCACAATCAGTACGGCGCTTCCGAAACCCACGTGGTGACGGCGCTCACGCTGGCCGGCGAGCCGGTGGCCTGGCCGGCGATCCCCTCGATCGGCCGCCCGATCCTCAACGTGCGCATCCACCTGCTCGACGCCGATCTTCAGCCGGCGCCGATCGGCGTGCCGGGAGAGCTCTACGCCTCCGGCCTCTGCGTGCCGCGGGGCTACCTCAACGATCCGGTGCTGACGGCGCAGAAGATGGTGCCGGACCTCTACTCGCCGGAGCCGGGAGCGCGGCTCTACCGCACCGGGGACTCGGCCCGCTACCTCGCCGACGGCCAGATCGAGTACCACGGCCGGATCGACAACCAGGTCAAGATCCGCGGTTTCCGCGTCGAGCTGGGGGAGATCGACACCGTGCTGGCGAGCCACCCGGCGGTGCGCGACGCCGCGGTCGTGGCGGCGGCGGCGCGCGAGGGCAAACGCCTGGTTGGCTACGTGGTGCTCGAAGACGGCGTGGAGCGCCAGCAGGCGGTCGAGGAGCTGCGCGCCTTCCTCAAGCGCAAGCTGCCCGAGTACATGGTGCCGGCGGCCTTCGTGGTGATGGACGCCTTGCCGCTCAACGCCAACGGCAAGCTCGACCAGGCGGCCCTGCCGGCGCCCGACATGTCCCAGCGGCGGCGCGAGATGGTGGCGCCGCGCAACGCCACCGAAGAGATTCTGGCGGGGTTGTTCGCCGAGGTCCTGGGCCTCGACCGGGTCGGCGTCCGCGACGGCTTCTTCGAGCTGGGCGGCCACTCCCTGCTCGCCACCCAGCTCGTCTCCCGCGCCCGGTCCGCGTTTGGGGTCGAGCTGCCGATCCGCCGCCTGTTCGAAGCGCCGACCGTCGAGGAGCTCGCCGCCTCCCTGAGAGCCGGCGAGGGGGCGGAGCTGGCGGCACCGCCGCTGGAGCCCGCGGCGAGAGGGGTCGAGCTGCCGCTGTCCTTCGCCCAGGAGCGCCTGTGGTTCCTGGACCGGCTGGAGCCCGGCGGCGCCCTCTATAACATTCCGGCCGCCGCCCGCCTGCTGGGAGAGCTGGACGCCGCGGCGGTCGACGCGGCGGTCGACGAGATCGTCCGCCGCCACGAGGTGCTGCGCACGGCGTTCGCCGAGGGGAGCGAGGGCCGGCCGGTGCAGGTGATCGCGCCGTGGCGGCGCCGGCCGCTGCCGGTCGTCGACCTGTCGGCCCTGCCCGCCGGCCCGCGCGAGGCCGTGGTGCGGGGGCTGGCCCAGGAGGAGGCCTCGCGGCCGTTCGAGCTGGCGGTCTCGTCGATGCCGCGGATGCTGCGGACGGCGCTGCTGCGGTTGCAACCCGGCGAGCACGTCCTGCTGGTCAATTTCCATCACATCGCCGCCGACGGCTGGTCGCTCGGCGTCTTCCTGCGGGAGCTGGGAGCGCTCTACGGAGCCTTCGCCGCGGGACAGGCCTCGCCTTTGCCCAGCCTGAAGATCCAGTACGCGGACTTCGCGGTGTGGCAGCGGCGGTGGCTGCAAGGCGAGGCGCTGGAGAGGCAGCTCGCCTACTGGCGCCGGACCCTGGCGGATGCGCCCGCGGTGCTCGAGCTGCCTGCTGACCGGCCGCGGCCGGCGCGGCGCGGCGCGCGCGGCGCCCACCGCTCCTTCGCCATCCCCCCGCTGCTGGCGGCCGATCTGGCGGCGCTGGCCGCGCGCGAGGAGACGACGCTCTTCGGCGTTCTGCTCGCCGGCTTCCAGGCGCTGCTGGCGCGCTGGAGCGGCCAGGACGACGTCGTCGTGGGCTCGCCCGTCGCCAACCGCAACCGGCTGGAGACGGAGCCGCTGATCGGCTTCTTCGTCAACACCCTCGTCCTGCGGCTCGACCTCTCGGGAGACCCGGATTTCAGGGCCGCCCTGCGGCGGGCCCGCCAGGCCGTGCTGGGTGCCTCCGAGCACCAGGACCTGCCGTTCGAGAAGCTGGTCGAAGAGCTCTCTCCCCTGCGGGACGCCCGCTACACCCCCCTGTTCCAGGTCATGTTCGCGCTCCAGAACACGCCGGCCGTGAACCCGGAGCTCTCCGGATTGACCGTGGAGTCCCTCAAGCTCGGCGGCGATCTGACCAAGTTCGACCTTCTGCTGGCGGTCGCCGAGGGCGAGGACGGGCTCGCCGCCACCTGCGAGTACAGCGCCGATCTCTTCGACGCCGTGACGATCGAGCGCCTCGTGGTCCGTTTCGAGACCCTGCTGCGCGAGGTGGTGAAAGCTCCCCAGGAACGGCTGTCCGAGCTGCCGCTGCTCTCTCCGGCCGAGCTGCGGCAGGTGCTGCGGAGCTGGAACGAGACCGCCACCGCCTACTCTCGCGAGGCGACCCTGCCCGAGCTCTTCGGCGTCTGGGCCGAGCGCACGCCGGCCGCCGAGGCTCTCCGCTTCGGCGCGGAGACCCTTACCTACCGTGAGGTCGACGTCCGATCGAACCGGCTCGCCCGTCACCTGGAGGCCCTGGGCATCTCCGCGGGCGGCTTGGTGGGGGTCTGCCTCGAACGCTCTCCGGAGCTGGTGGTGACCCTGCTCGCCATCGTCAAGCTGGGCGCGGCCTACCTGCCTCTCGATCCCACCTACCCGGCGGAGCGCCTGACGTGGATGCTGGAGGACGCGGGCGTCTCGGCGGTGGTGACCCTGGAGGCGCTGGCGCCCCTGCTCGCGGCGGCGGTGCCGCGGGTCTGCCTCGATACCGATGCCGGGCGCATCGAGAGTCTGGAAGAGAGCGGATCGGAGCCTCGGGGAAGCGCGGACTTCGTCGCCTACGTCATGTACACCTCGGGCTCGACGGGCCGGCCCAAGGGGACCGCCATTGCCCAGCGGTCCATCGTCCGCCTGCTGTTCGCCACCGACTACGTCGAGCTGGGGCCGGACGACCGCGTCGCCCACCTCTCGAACGTCTCGTTCGACGCCGCCACCTTCGAGATCTGGGGCGCCCTGCTCCACGGTGGCTGCCTGGTGGGTATCCCTCGCGACGTGGCCCTGTCGCCGCGCGAGCTCGCCGCGGAGATCGGACGGCTGCGGATCACGGTCATGTTCCTCACCACGGCACTGTTCCACCAGACGGCGCGCGAGGCGCCGGACGCCTTCCGGGGCCTGCGCCATCTGCTGTTTGGGGGCGAGGCCTGCGATCCCCGCTGGGTGCGGGAGGTGCTGGCGCACGGCGCTCCGGAGC
>Ga0134125_10000098_pt1 | contig 129551 bp, 110 predicted proteins | sample KB31751_FD_96464 | JGI IMG/M metagenome (GOLD analysis project Ga0134125, IMG submission 96464) | Terrestrial soil microbial communities with excess Nitrogen fertilizer from Kellogg Biological Station, Michigan, USA - KB3-175-1 | ecosystem: Environmental > Terrestrial > Soil > Unclassified ... | reverse complement strand
TTTCTTCTACCAATTTTTGGTGGCGGCGTTGTATGGAACAATCGCGTTCAGACAGATGGCATACCTTGCCATATTGGTCACCCGCTACCTGTATCTCGATGTGGCGGGGTTCTTCTAAAAATTTTTCCATGTACATGCCATCGTTGCCAAAAGCATTGGCTGCTTCCTGGCGGGCCGTTTCCCAGGCATGTTCCATTTCTTCTTCTTTCCAAATTACACGCATCCCTTTACCACCGCCTCCGGCAGTAGCTTTCATCATTACAGGATAACCTATTTTCTTAGCTGTTTTTTTAGCGTCGGCCAAATCTTTCAGCAGTCCTTCAGAACCGGGTACCACAGGCACTCCGGCAGCTTTCATGGTTTCTTTAGCGGTCGATTTGTCGCCCATGGCCTCGATCATCTCCGGGCGTGCGCCAATGAACTTTATCTTATGCTCGTCGCAAATATGCGAGAACTTTGCATTCTCCGAAAGGAAACCATAACCCGGATGGATAGCATCGGAATTGGTTATTTCGGCTGCCGCAATAATATTGGGCATGTTCAGATATGAATCCTTGCTGGGTGGGGGACCTATACAAACAGCCTCGTCGGCAAAACGTACCGGCAGACTGTCTTTATCAGCCGTAGAATAAACCGCTACGGTTTTAATTCCCATCTCCTTACAGGTGCGTATGATACGCATGGCTATTTCGCCCCTGTTTGCTATTAATATTTTTTTAAACACGTTTGTTAGTTATAAGTTATAAGAGATAAGTTATGAGCGAAGGTTTTTTTCGCTGTTATTATCGAACTTCTAATCATTTTTAATAATTCAATTGCATCATTTGATATGCTACCAAATTCTTCTCTATTTATAAAATCAGTTTCTTTTAATAATTCAAGCCAATATATCGTTTCATCACATTCCTTTTGAGCAATTCCCATTTTATGTATAAAATCCTGTTTGCTTTCTGCGTTTTGTGCTTCCCGGATTAGTGCCCCAATAGCAGTACCACTTCTTAATAATTGCTTACTTAATACATATTCCTTTTTATGCTCTATAATATATTTATATAATCGCGTAATCCGAATGGCAAAATGAAAACTTTTAGTTTTTAAAGGACTCTCCTTCTCTCCACTCATCTCTTATCACTCATCACTATTATGACGGGTCCACTAAAATCAGTGGTTGGTCATATTCCACCGGCGAAGCATCGTTTACCAAATATTTTATTACGGTGCCCGATATTTCAGATTCTATTTCATTGAACAGCTTCATAGCCTCGATGATACAGATGACCTTTCCTTTTTCAATCTTGTCGCCTACGTTTACAAACGGAGCTTTATCAGGTCCTGGCGACCGGTAGAAGGTGCCAATCATAGGCGATTTTACGGTAATGTATTTCGAATCCTCACTGGCTGCTGGGGTGGCAGGAGCGCTGCTTTCTGCAGGAGCGGCAGGACGTGCCGGAGCAGGAGCCGCAGGCATGGCCATAGGTACTTGCTGATAAGTAACTTCAGCAGCTTTATTAGTTTTGATAACCAGCTTTATGTCTTTGGTTTCCAACTCCACCTCGCTAATGTTGGCTTTCGACACAAAACGGATGAGTTCTTCTACTTCTTTTATATTCATATTCAATATTATTTTGCGTTCTTACGGACAAAGATAATTATTTAAGTTATGGGTTATGAGTTATGGGTTATTATCCTTTAGCTTTTTGGTAGTTATAATAGCGCTTTTTAACATCTTTAGTAAACTGTTGGCATCCTTATGAATACTTTCAAATTCCCGTTTGGTTATAAAGTCAGTTTCTTTTAATAATTCGAGCCAATATATTGTTTCATCACATTCCTTTTGGGCTATAGATAATTTGTGAATAAAATCTGCTTTGCTTTCTGCATTTTGAGATTCACGAATCAACGCTCCAACGGCAGTTCCGCTTCTTAAGAGTTGTTTACTTAATACATTTTCGTGCTTGGTTTCCAAGATGTATTTATACAGCTTTGTTACCCTTACCGCAAACTCGAAACTCTTTTCTTTTAAAACAATTTTCTTAGGCATAATTTGCATTAACGGTCATAACCCATAATTCATAACCCATAACTCGTTAATACCCCCACTTCACATATATGGCTCCCCAGGTAAAACCGCCTCCGAATGCCGACAATATTATGTTATCGCCTTTTTTCATGCGGTCTTCATACTCCCATAGGCAAATGGGTATGGTACCCGATGTAGTGTTGCCATACTTAGCTATATTCAACATCACTTTATCTTCCGGCAGGTCCATACGGTTAGCCACTGCATGTATAATACGTTGGTTAGCCTGGTGAGGCACCAGCCATGCCACATCGTTCGCACCCAGGTTGTTCCTGCGCATCATTTCTACCGATACATCGGCCATTTCGCGCACGGCAAACTTAAACACCTGCTGGCCTTCCTGGTAAATATAATGCTCCTTCATATCCACCGAATTGGCTTCCGGGGGTTTCACCGAACCGCCTGCCTTTTGAAACAAATGCTTACGCCCCGAACCATCTACATGGCAATCATAGTCTAATATGCCATAGCCTTCTTCATTGGGTTCAAGCAATACGGCTCCGGCTCCATCGCCGAAAATGATGCAGGTGGTGCGGTCGGAATAATCTACTATCGCCGACATTTTATCTACACCCACTACCACTACTTTTTTATGTCTTCCGCCCTGTATAAACTGCGCACCCGTTACCAAGGCAAATATAAAGCCCGAACAGGCTGCATTAATATCGTATCCCCAGGCGTTTTTAGCGCCCACTTTATCACATACCACATTGGCCGTAGCCGGGAAAATATAGTCGCCGGTAACGGTGGCCACAATAAGCATATCAATTTCTTCGGGACTGATGCCGCGTTTTTCGCAAAGTTTGGTTACCGCTTCGGCAGCCATTACCGATGCGCCTTTGTCCTTGCCCTTCAGTATCCTACGTTCCTTAATGCCTGTGCGCGAGGTAATCCACTCATCGCTGGTATCTACCATGCGGGTAAGTTCCTCGTTGGTGAGCACATAGTCGGGAAGATATCCCTGTACGGCGGTTATTGCAGCAGTTATTGCCATAGAGTTCAAAGCTTTGAAGGCGCAAAAGTATAAAAAAAGGGGTTACCCCATTTCTTTATTGCCTTCCTCACATCATAGCATTGCCTTCCCATTTACTATACATTTATAGTGAGTTAAATGTAGTAAATAATATTGGTTACCAGTGTTTTAAATAATGAAATTATGCAAAAGTGTAAAATATGAAATGCGGTAAAAGCAAGAACTAAGAGTGAAAAACCAGGAATCTTATCGTTTGCCCTTCTTTATGGGATATTCGATATTCTAAGAAGAGTAAAGAAGGTGTTACAGCATTTCCTTTATCTTTCTATTCTCAGCATGTTATTTAATAAATTGAAGAGCTGATATTTTTTCCTTTTGCCGGATAGTGTAACGGTATCCGATTTCTAATAAATCTTTTCCGTGTTTAAAATCAAACATGTTATAATTTCTGAGCGCAGGTGGTTCAATAAATAAATCACAAAATTCCTTTTTCTTTTCGACATCTTTATATAATGTAAGATGGATTCCCCTGTCAAATATGTTCCTCATGCCTGATATACTCTTGATTTTACTTACTGGGTTAACGTATGCACCAATAATCATATCGCATTTCTTAATAAGAGGCTCTATTGGAAAACAACTAATAGTACTTCCATCAATCAATAGCCGGTTTTTGTATTTTACAGGTTTAAATACTAATGGAAGAGCCGATGAGGCCAAGATTACATTAACTACATCTCCACTGGCATAGAAAACTGTTTTGCCAGCTAATATATCTGTTGCTGAAATATATAAGGGTAATTTGAGATCCTTAAAGGATTTGTGTTTAAAATACTTCCTAAACATCTCTTCATTTCCATGTGTTGAGAGCAACCCTGAATTACTCCAGGCGAAATCACTAAAATGAAAGAAATGATTGTTAAGTATTATTTCTTCGATTTGGGAAACCGAATACCCTGCCGCGTAAAAAGCGCCTATAGCTGCACCCGTGCTTGTTCCGGAAATAATATTCGGCTTAACGCCTAATTCCTCCAAAGCTTTTAGAATTCCGATATGAGCTATTCCCCGTGCTCCTCCACCAGATAATACTAAACCTATAGTTTTATTTTTATTCACACTATACTTGCAAGACATTAACTTGCGGGAAAGGGCTTAACATTTATGATGGGCAAATGATATGTGGCTTGTGTTAAAATCTATTGAGCTAAAAATCCTCCGTCGATTTCCATTGCTGTTCCTGTAATAAAGGAGCCGTCATCACATGCGAGGAAAATAAACCCCTTGGCAATTTCTTCTACCCTGCCCAAACGTTTCATAGGGTGCATGTTAACTATAAATTGTTTTATTTCCGGATGATCAGTGATTCCTCCTTTAACCAGTAAAGGGGTGTCAATAAATGCGGGACAAATTGCATTAATTCGTATTCCTTCTGTAGCATATTCGAGTGCCGCTGTTTGGGTAAGTCCTATTATGCCATGTTTTGCGGCAACATAATGCGATGAATTAGCGAAGCCTACTTTGCCTAAAATGGAAGACATATTTATAATTACTCCGCTTTTCTGTTTGGTCATTTGAGTTAGCTCATGCTTCATGCAATTGAATACACCATTTAGGTTTATCCCAATTACTTTGAGCCATGCCTGCTCCGTCATATCTCCTACTTTATTTGCTTCACCACCAATACCTGCATTATTCAGTGCAACATCAAGTCTTCCAAATGTACTTACTGTTTTTTTGATAGCTGCTTCTACTTGCGCGAATATGGATACATCGCAATCAACAAACAGGGCTTTGGAATTTTCCTTTTTTATTTCTTCCATGGCTTCTTCCATAGTCGCAGATTTTATATCGGATACTACGATGTTCGCTCCCTCTTTGGCTGCAGCAATTGCACATGCCTTGCCAATGCCTGACAATCCTCCGGTTATGAATACCGTTTTATTTTCGAGTTTTTTCATTTTAATCAATCGTTATTTTATTTGACCTCATATAAAAACACGGAATATTTATTTCAATTCCATTTCATCAAGTTACGAAACTACATGTAAAATACGCCATGCTAAATGACTTTAATTAGTCAATTGAATGATATTTATCATTCGCAGCGCACATAATAGATAACTTATTTTGTATATCTTATATCTCCTATTGGGCTTACTGCCACTGGTTGCCGCTGAAAGCGGTCCTAATTTTTTCGGTAACTCCTGTTTCTACCATGTTTTTGGCCAGGAGAATGAGGTTTTTGGTGGCTTCTTCGTTTGATATGCCATGGCCTACCAATACGTTTGAATTAACACCCAATATAGGTGAACCTCCATAAATTTCGTAGTTAAATCGATCGAAATAGGGGTCGTTTATTTGTCTGCGCTTAATAAGTTTGTAAAAGGCTTCGGCTTCTTTCAGCACCACATTGCCTACAAAGCCTTCGCATACTATCACATCGGCTTGTCCGTCGAACAGGTCGCGGGCTTCCACATTCCCTATGAAGTTAATGCCGTCGTGGTTCTTTAATAATTGGTGTGTGGCTTGTGCCACAATGTTGCCTTTTTCTTCTTCTTCGCCAATGTTTAGCAGTCCCACTTTAGGTTCGGGGGTATTGCAAATATATTGTGTGTACACTTGTCCGAGCAATGCAAATTGGCAAAGCATTTCAGGCCGGCAGTCGGCATTGCTGCCCACATCGAGCAAAATGCCCGTTTTGCCTGTTTCCATAGGTACCTGTGTAATAAGGCAGGGGCGCAAAACGCCTTCAATGGCTTTTACGCTATAAAGGGCTCCCACCATCATGGCGCCGGTGTTGCCATTGCTTGCAAAGGCATCTATCTTCTTTTCTTTCAGGTACTTGAATCCTACCCCTATGCTTGAGTTGGGTTTCTGCGAAATAGCTTTCAACGGTGCATCGGCCATTTCAATCACTTCGGTAGTGTGTACTATCTCAAAATGGTCGGGGTTAACGTTCTGTTCGGCAAAAAATGGGAGCATGGCATCGCGGTTACCAAACAAAACCAGCTTAATATCCTCCGGGAGAACGTTAAGTGCTTTTATGGCACCACCTACGGTGGTTTTAGGCGCAAAATCGCCACCCATTATGTCGAACCCAATCTTCATACAACAAATGAATGAATAATGAATAATGAATAACGAATAATAGAATATGAATGCTGAAAATTTTTCATTTTTAGCTCTTCATTCTTCATTTGCATTCTTTAAGCTGCTACTTCTTTTGCAACTACTTGTTTACCTCTGTAAAATCCGCATTCAGGGCATACGCGGTGGTTCAGCACCGGAGCTCCGCAATTGGAACAATTGGTGGTGGTTGATGCAGTAGCCTTATAATTGGTACGGCGTTTACGCCCGCGGCTTTTCGAGTGGCGTCGTTTAGGGTGTGGCATTGGTTATTTAATTAGAAATTAGAATTATTAGAGGCTGATTGTTAATTATTAATTGTTTAAAAAGTCGTCCTTGTGATGGATGAGTTTCTTATGGGTATTTAAAATATATTGTTCTTCATTGCTTTTATTCACTTGCAGGTGTTTTAGTTTATCCAGCGTTTCGGGGTTACAATGCCGGATACCATCCTTATCCTCGGGATGAATACGTTGCATGGGCAGCGAAAGTACAATATATTGGTAAATATACGGCGAAATATCAAAATCAACCTCATCTTTCCCAATGGAAATCATGTCGTCTTCTTCGCTATGTATAATACTATCGAGCTTGACTAACAGCTTCTTATCTATGTTTACTTCCATGTCGAAATCGTCGCCGCAACGGTCGCAGGTTACATTTACCGTACCATATATGTGAAAGTTAACCGTAATAATAGAACTATTCTTGTTGAAGGTTATATGAGCCTTTAACTGGCAATCGTGTATCTCGTCAAAATTGTTCTCAAGAAACAGCTCTTTTTCAATGGAAAACAAATAAGACTGTTCCCCGTTTTTCAGGAGCACAAAAGGTACGATATATGCTGTTTTCTTCTTTTTCACCTTATTTATGGAAAAAAGTTGTGCAAAGCTATCACTTTTTTTTGAAATAAGGGGTGAAAATGGTCGCAAAAGGGAATTATTCAGGATACACCTTATGCGAACGTTTTGAATTGGAGAGGATAGTACAGATTAATGTGATTATTTATCTTTGTTGGCATGCAAATTCTTATTTCCATATTGCGGGGTATTAACCTGGGTTCGCACAACAAAATACCCATGCCCGAACTGAAAGCCCTGTATGAAAAAGCCGGGTTTAAAAATGTAACCACTTACATACAAAGCGGCAATGTGGTTTTTTCGGCAGAAAAAGGAAAAATAGAAGATATCCCCGGAAAAATACAACAATTCATATTTAAAAAGTATGGTTTCCAGGTGCCGGTGATTGTTCGCACGGCAGATGAAATGGAACAGGTAGTAAATACCAACCCCATGGTTAAGGGTAAGGACATTGAAAAGCTGCATGTTACCTTTTTATCGGACTATCCCCAAAAGGAGCATCTGGAAAAAATAAAGACCTATAGCTATCCACCAGATGAATATACCATTATAGGTAAAGAGATTTATGTTTTCTGTCCCAACGGGTATGGAAACACCAAACTATCGAACAACTTTTTCGAAAGCAAACTGAAAGTTACCGCTACTACAAGAAATTGGAGAACGGTAAATGAATTGCTAAGGATAGGGAAGGGTGAGGCTTAATTTTCTACCATTAATTTCCCGTCTCCTATTAAACTGCCATCTTCATTCAGCAACCGGTAAAAATAAATCCCGTTAGGCTGAAAGGTTAAATCAATTTGATAGTCGTCATGCTGAACTTGTTTCAGCATCGCATTATATACCCTTGCTCCTAAAACATTATACACTTCCATTGTTTGCGATCCCGAAACAAGTTCGGGATGACGGAACGCCAGCGTAAACACTCCCTTACTGGGATTCGGATAAACCATTACTTGGTTACCCATATTTTTCAAATCATTTACGCCTAATGTACAATTGTTTTCCACATCTACTTGCAATTCTACTTCTTCGGTATCAACCGCAAGTTGAAATGGCTTTCCATTTTTAATTACATGGTTGTATGTTACAATACGTATAGCGAAATTCCATAAACCAGTATCATGTAGTGAAGTTGGGCACCATTTTAAAGTTCCCGAATCATTAACGGTAGCACCCTGTGGTATAAAGTATCCCATACCGGGCAAACAATTTCCTAATGAATAGGAAATGCTATCACCCACAGGTAAAACTGCGCCTAAATTAAAATGGTAGCATTGTGTCAGGCAACCATAGCTGCAAACAGGTTTATTCGTAATTACAGGGAAGGAAGTGTCACTTCCTGTTGGTTGAATATTGAGGGTGTTATATATTAACATATCCTGAAAACTGGAATTAACCATATTATTTATGTTAGGTACACGAGGCCCCGCATCAAACCAAATACGGTATTGTCCTGGACCTGTAAAAGTATAGGTTGTTTGATAGGTGTTCACTTTCCGGCAAATGCATACGGAATCGCCCGTTCCGTTGTTGCGGGTAAGCAAGATGGATTGGAGCCCACCATCAAGTATATACAAGCGCAATGTGTCTGCATCATAAGGGTCACAAAAGCCTGAGTTTTGAGGGTCGCCATTGGTATAGTCTGTAACGGTAATTTGGTAAGTATAACCTCCTATCCATTTAAGGCCTATGTATCCTGAAACCTGGCCTGCATTTGAAAAAAGGGGGAGGAGAACGAACAGTAAAATCCAACGTATTTTTTTCATAAACTTGTTTGATTTATTTCCAATTTAATTCAAAAAGCTTGACCAATTATCAAAAAAGAATGACGTGTCTTCAATTATAACTGAAGAATGGCAAATAAATTGTGAAAGTAGATTGATTAAATAGGAAATGAATAAGTACAAAAACAAAAAGTGCAGAATTTTTATTCTGCACTTATACTGGCTATAGACTATTCACTATCAACTATCCACTTACCACTTAAATCACCGCCATTGTTTCGCGGGAATATTGTCCGGCTTTCAGCTTTTTGTTCACTTCGCTGAATGCTTTAATGGAGTATTCCACATCTTCCAGGGTGTGAACTGCGGTAGGGATGATACGCAATAAAATAATGCCTTTGGGAACTACAGGATATACTACTATAGAGCAGAATATACCATAGTTTTCGCGTAAGTCGAAGGTAACGTTGGTTGCTTCGGGTACGGTACCATTCAGGTAGATAGGTGTAACCGGCGATTGGGTTCCGCCGATTTCAAAACCGGCTTTTATAAGGCCATCTTGCAGGGCGTTTACTATTTTCCACAGATTGGCTTTGTATTCCGGGTGGTTGCGCATTAATTCCAGGCGCTTCAATGCTCCTATTACAATAGGCATAGGCATTGATTTGGCAAATATTTGCGAACGCATATTATAGCGCAGATATTCCACCATGTTTTCATCACCGGCCAAAAATCCGCCGATTAGAGCGAACGATTTGGCAAAGGTCCCGAAGTATACGTCAACTCCATCTTGGCAGCCTTGTTCTTCACCGGTACCGGCTCCTGTTTTGCCCATCGTGCCAATACCATGCGCATCGTCTACAAACAGGCGGAAGTTATATTTCTTTTTCAGCTCTACTATTTCTTTCAGTTTGCCTTGCTTGCCCGACATACCGAACACTCCTTCGGTGATAACCAGTATGGAACCATCGGTATCTTTCACATTGGCTTCGGCACGTTGCAGGCACTTTTCAAGGCTTTCCATGTCGTTGTGGTTGTAGGCAAAGCGTTTGCCCATGTGCAACCTTACTCCATCTACTATGCAGGCGTGGGCCTCAGCATCATACACTATTATATCGTGGCGGTCAACCAGGCAATCAATAGCCGAAACCATACCCTGGTAACCAAAGTTAACCAATACGGCATCTTGTTTCATTACAAAAGCAGCCAGTTCAGCTTCCAGTTGTTGGTGATAGTTGGAATCGCCCGACATCATACGGGCACCCATAGGCAATGCCATTCCAAATTGAGCGGCTCCTTCGGCATCGGCCTTGCGCACTTCAGGATGGTTGGCTAAACCGAGGTAATTATTAAGACTCCAGTTGAGAACTTCCTTTCCACGAAATTTCATGCGGGGCGATACATCGCCTTCCAGTTTGGGAAACATAAAATAGCCATGGGTTTGTTTGGAGTATTGTCCAAGGGGACCACGGCGTTCGCGGAGTTTATCAAAAAGGTCTTTCATCTTTTAAGTAAATAAGGTTAATTTGAAGGCGCAAAGATAAACAACCTACAGATATGAGATATAAGAGATGGGATATAAGCGGAAAAACGGAGCCACGAAAGCACAGAGACTACAGATTTTGCATAGAGGCTTTTATATAACATTTTAGGGCAGTTTGGATATGTTTTGGGAGAGATGATATATTATCACAAAATAAATTTTATATTTGATTGATGAATTATAAAGGGAAATGAAGGAAAAATACTTGTTGTTTATTCTTATTGTAATAGCAATTCCCTTTAATGTTTCAGCAGGGAATAATGATTCCGCTTTACGTGCCAAAGCGACCCAATGGATGAGCAATTCCGTAGGGTTACGTTTCCTGGAAAACAAGGGCCAGATGATGGACATGCAGCGCAAGCCTGTGCCCAACGTTTTATACGAAGCAAGCGGCGGCGGAATGGACGTGTATGTTACAACTACGGGATTAAGCTATGTATTTGTAAAATTGGATAAACATAAAAAGAAGACTAGTCTCCCTGTACAGTTTAAATTCAAACAAAATGGTGATAGTATCACCGAAACCTATTGCCGTGCCGATATGCAACTGGTAGATGCAAGCATTAAAAAAGAAAACATTGTACAAGAAGGAGCAAGCACAAACCGAACCGATTATTATTATGGAGATGTTTGTCCTGATGGAATTTTAAATGTGCACAGTTATGGAAAGGTAACCATTAAAAATATTTATCCCGGAATTGATTGGGTATTGCATAGTGGAAAGAAAGGCTTGAAATATGATTTCATTGTTCATCCCGGAGCAGATCCTTCACTGATAAAATTAAAATATAAATGGACAGATAGACCGCAACTGCAAGAAGATGGCTCAGTTAAAATAAGCACCCCCATGGGCAATATAACGGAAGGAACTCCTATTAGTTATTGCAATGGCGAACAGGTGCAAACCACTTATGTTGTAAAAGACAGTGAGATACATTTTAGCGTAAGCGATTATAATTCTACCCAGTCATTAATTATTGACCCTACACTGGTGTGGGGCACCTATTATGTCGGAGGGCCCAATGATATAAATGATGTAGAGTCTATGCAAGAAGATGGTACTAATGTATGGATAACAGGAGGAACGGCATCCCCTTATTTCCCAACATTCAATCCGGGAGGCGGAGCCTATTTCCAGGGTACATTGCCCGGAACTGGTAATATGTATATATTACAATTCAATACTGCCGGAGTACTTAAATGGTCTACCTATTATGGAGGAAATGGAAAGTATGGAGATCGCGCCACTTCTATTTATAGCGACGGAACCAATGTGTGGGTAACAGGTTATACAAGTTCAAGCAATTTTCCAACATTGAACCCCGGAGGCGGAGCTTACTTCCAGGCAACCCCTGCCGGTAGTCAAAATGCATTTATATTACAATTCACTACTGCGGGAATACGCAAATGGGCTACCTGTTATGGAGGAAACAGTAATTATCCGGTGGGAGATGAGGGTAATTCCATATATAGCGATGGCCATAATGTGTGGGTAACGGGTCAGGCAAGTTCCAGTAATTTTCCAACCTTAAATCCCGGTGGCGGAGCGTATTTCCAGGGAACTCTGGCTAATAGTTATGCAAATGTATTTATACTGCAGTTCAGTACTGCCGGGGCACTTAAGTGGGCAACTTATTACGGGGGAGATGTATACGAGGTTGGGTATTCCATCTGTAGCGATGGAATTAATGTATGGGTAACAGGATCAACGGAATCAAGTAATTTTCCAACCCTTAATCCCGGTGGCGGAACCTATTTTCAGGGAGCGCTTGCCGGTACTGATAATATATTTATATTAAAGTTTGACATGGGCGGAGTGTGTAAATGGGCTACGTATTATGGAGACAGCGGATTGAACCTTGGAAGCTCTATTAACAGCGATGGGAAGAATGTTTGGTTAACAGGCTACACAGCTTCTGCTAATTTTCCTACGATGAATCCCGGTGGAGGAGCCTATTTCCAGGGGGCGCTTGGTGGAACTTACGATGCTTTTATATTAAATTTCGACACTGCCGGGATACGTAAGTGGGCTACATATTATGGAGGGACTAACACCACCCAGGGTTTCTGCATCCAAAGTGATGGCAAACGTGTATGGGTATGTGGAGCAACAAGTTCAACTAATTTCCCTTTGCTGAATCCGGGATGCGGATACTACGATGATACCCTGGGCAATATAAATAAACAATTTCCCAACCAGGATGTATTTATATCGCAATTTAATATGAGTGGGGTGTCCCAATGGGCTACGTATTATGGAGATGATATGGAAGATGACGGCAGTTTTATATGGAGCGATGGCACCAACCTGTTTGTAGCAGGTGATGCTGAATTTGGCAGCTACTACCCTACTGTTAATCCCGGTGGCGGAGCCTTTTACCAGGATACAGGGAGTGGAATAGAATTTGTTTTCGTCGGAAAATTTATTCTTTCGGGGGGGCGCTTAAGTGTAGGTCCCGGTGTTTCCATTTGCCGGGGCGATTCGGCCCGGTTGAGTGCTGCCGATGCTGTAACCTATAGCTGGAGTCCGCCGACAGGGCTTAGCGCCACCAACATTCCCAACCCTATGGCAAGCCCTAAGTTTACTACTACCTATACTGTTACAGGTACAGATACCGGAATCTGTGCCGGAACCCGGGTAGATTCGGTAAAAGTAATCGTAGATACCATGGAGCCGGTAGTCCTGTCCCCGCATGATACCTCCATTTGCAGCGGTAGTTCCATCATACTTAAAGCACAGGGTGGAGGAACATACAACTGGAGCACAGGAGCCACTACCGGTTCTATTTTTATAACTGATGATACAACTTCACAAACCTATACTGTAGCCATAACCAACGGAGCCTGTCGAAAGGATACGCTTGTAAAAGTAACAATAGTTCCTCTCCCTAAGCCTGTAATTGCCGGAACAGCTTCTAAATGCCTAGGACTAGCAGATACATTAGCGGTAAGCAGCTCTGTTAATCCAACTACGTATAAATGGGCCAATGGCTCTACCTCCACATCTGTTATAACCGGTAAGCTAACTACTGACACTACCATTTATGTTACGGCATATAATAATTTAGGATGCCCCGTAAAAGATTCTTTTAGGGTTAGTGTAAACCTACCTCCGGCAGTTAGTGTGAACCCTCCTACTGTTGCATGTTCGGGCAACCAGGTGCTGCTGAAAGCTACTACCAAAGGTAAAGGGGTGTTTACTTACTTATGGACACCGGGAGGAAAAACAACCGACACCATCACGGTAAATCCGGGCATATTAACTTCTTACTCTGTAAGGGTATCTAACGGTTGCGACACCACTGCAATAACCTGGGTGATGCCTGATAATCCAACGCTGGAAGCATGTTGCGACCACATTATTTTTGCCGGAGACGATACCATAATGGTGGCGCATAGCCCCGATGCCAGAACCTACAAATGGACTCCACAAGTAACCTGTTTAAATCCGCCTTGCGATTCGGTGAAAGTCTCCCCTAACGTTACTACCACTTACACAGTTACCTCGACCGATAGCGCCGGATGCCAGGTGGAAAGGATAATCACCATTATAGTAGAAACCCCATGCGACAGTTTTATAATACCCAATGTATTTACCCCCAACTATGCAGGTGCATTAGGATTAAATAATGTATTCTACATTAACAGCAGCGGCATTACCGCATGGGATATTACCATATACGACCGTTGGGGAAAAGAAATGTTCCATACAACCAGTCCTAATCAATATTGGGATGGCAATACTGAAGCCGGAGGCAAAGCACCTGATGGAGTATATTACTATATCATCAATGCAACCTGCCAGGGCACTTCTTATAAGAAGGATGGGTTTGTGCAGTTAATAAGGTAGCAAGAGTGATGACTTATGACCTATAGGAGCATTCTGTCGTTGCTGGCGAGGCGAAGTAATCTCTTAATAGAATAGAAGTAACAACATAATTACTCTAACTTCTCAACCTAATGGAGTCTACTTGTTCCCCATCAGCACCAACTTGCGCACCGTTATGCTGTTATCTGTTTGCAACCGCAGGGAGTAAATACCCGATGTAAGGTTTTCCAGGTTTAGCTGTTCGGTAATGCTGCCAGAGTTTTTCTGTGCTGTGGTATTGTAAACAATTTGGCCCAGTTCATTTATAATGGTGGTACTAACGTTGCCTGCTCCATTCAGTGAATAAGTAAGCGTGAAGTTTCCATTGCTTGGGTTAGGATAAATATTCAATTTGCTAAGCGCAGCATTTATATGTTGAACGCCCAACACCGCCGTATTAAACCCGTTAGAGAATGAACCTGAGAGCATTGCTGATAAATGGTTACTTGACCTATGCGTAGTAGGTATGCAAACCCCATTGGGGCTTACTGCCTCAATAGCATAAACGGAGTTTATAGGAGGAAGTGTATCGGTGTAGGTAAGTATGTTGTTAGCAACCGAATCTATTTGTTTGAGTGCACTTAAACTTGGCCCGCGAAAGATACGGTATTGTGTAGGAGTGAAACCTTGATAAGCACTCCAACCGAGATTATTGGCATTGTTGGTAGCGGTAACAGTAAGATAGATAGTAGTATGTGGAGCACTTGGCATTGATTCACCACAGGAATCTACTGTGAATAATACATAACTTACAGGCCCCCCGTAAGTAGAAGTGGTATCTACATATTCACTCAAGGCATTCAGGGGTTGTTTATTCAATAATAAATATCCATCTCCATACCCCGCCATACCACCATAAATAGCATAAGAACTATGAGCCGTATCAGGTGGAGTATTGTTTCTTCCCCATATCACTATGTTCTTGTTAGTAGCTGTATCAACGGTAACTATACAAATGGGTTGGATGTACTTATTAGAACATATATGGGTTTTACAGCTAAAGATTATCCCATCATCAGATAAACCACCTGATGATGTGGTACCATATAATGTATTTCTTACAAGTGTTAATGCACCTTCAGGGTTCATTCCCATTATACTATCAAAGTCATGTACATCTGTATATCCGCTTCCGTTAGTACCTATATAAAATACGCACCCCTTATTATTGGCCCCTCCACTATAAGTCATACCAAATAAAGTATCTCCCGTAACAGAAAGCGTTAATGCGCTTTGGGGATTAACACCATCGGTGTCGTTAAATTCGTGTAGAATTTTATAGTTATTGCCGTTTGTATCAACAGAAAAAATAGTACCGTAGCCGGGCATGCTATCTATTCGCCCTTTACCACCGGCTTCAGTCGTTCCATATAACACGTTCGAGGCACAGATGAGTTGTCCATTTGGAAAACTACCTGATATAGTATCAAAATCATGTACATCTTTAAACATAGTTCCATTAGTATCTAAAGAAAAAATAAACCCGGATCTGTTTATACCTCCACTAAATGATGTTCCAAAAAGTAATCCTCCAGAAAGAATTAACGAAGAACCAGGCTCGTCAATGCAGCCGGCTAATGGTTCATATCCGCTTCCATCCGTATCTATAGAGAAAATACCACCGGCTATGCAGTTATTTCCACCATTGACTATTATTCCATATAATCGGCCATTTGAATAGGTTAAGCCGCATTCGGGTTCCATGCCGATAGTGCCGCTATCAACAAAATCAAATAAATCTTTAAATCCATGACCATTTGTATCTACAGAAAACACATTACCCATTCCGGGCGTACCTCCAAAAACTGTTGTTCCGTATAGCCTCCCCCCTAAAAGTAGTAGAGAACCTGCAGGCCATTGTCCATTAGTACCATTAAACTCAAATAAGTCCCTATATCCACTTCCATCTGTATCTATTGAGAAAATATTACCAGCTAAATCTCCACCACCTGATTCAGTAACTCCATAAAATTTATCTCCTGAAAGAATTAATGTTCCATTAGGAATAAGGCCTTGCGGGTTATGCCAACTGTTAAAATCAAGCAGCACGTTGTATTGCGCCTTTCCCACTCCTATTCCTAAACAAAATAAAGCAACTACTAAAATGTAAATTTTTTTCATTCCTGTTTTATTTTAAATAGCTGATTATTACGATCCTTATTATATTTCAAATATATAAAAAATAGAACAATAATTCCTTGTCCTTATCTACCTGTTCCCCATCAGCACCAACTTGTGCACCGTTATGCTGTTATCTGTTTGCAACCGCAGGGAGTAAATACCCGATGTAAGGTTTTCCAGGTTTAGCTGTTCGGTAATGTTACCGGGATTTTTTTGTTCTGTGTTGTTGTAAACAACTTGTCCTAGTTCATTTACAATAGTCGTTCTCACATTGCCTCCGCCATTAAGAGAATAATTTAGTGTAAAGTTTCCGTTGCTTGGATTAGGGTAAATGTTCAACTTACTAAGTGCAGCATTTACATTTTGAATGCCAAGTGTTGCCGTATTAAACCCATTGGAGAAGGAACCCGAAAGCGATGCTGTTAAACGGTTATTGGGTCTGTGTGTAGTAGGTATACAAACCCCATTGGGGCTCACAGCTTCAATAGCATAATAGGAGTTTATAGGAGGAAATGAATCGGTATAGGTGAGTATATTATTGGCAACCGAGTCCATTTGCTTAAGTGCATTCAGGGCAGGTCCGCGGAAAATGCGATATTGAGTGGGGGTGAAGCCTTGATAGGCTGTCCAGTTAAGGTTATTGGCATTGTTGGCAGCAGTAACGGTAAGGTAGATGGTGGTATGAGGTGCACTCAGTGCCGATTCACCACAGGAATCTGTGGTTGAGATTTGATAGCTTACTGGGCCAGAGATATTAGAAGTAGTGTCTATATATTCACTCAAGGCATTCAGGGGTTGGGTATTTAGCAATACAAATCCTGCATCTGTATCTCCGTGGCTGCCAGTATCCTTATATATGTTATAGTAGTTGCGCGGCACATCCGGCGGAGAGTTGGTTCTTCCCCATATTACTACATTTTTGTTGGTGGAAGTATCAAGGGTGGCTATACAAATAGATTCGACATAGGTGTTGGTACAGAGATGGGTTTTACAGCTAAAAATAACCCCGTAGCTAGATAGTCCAGCCGATGATGCCGCTCCATATAATGTTCTGCCTGAAAGTGTCAGGGAAGCATAAGGATAATCACCAGTCGGACCATCAGAAAAATCATGCATATCAGTATAACTACTTCCATTTTTATTTATGCTAAATAAGGTGCCTTCTTGATATGCCCCTCCCACTAAAGTCATTCCAAATAAAGTATCTCCTGTAACAGAAAAGATTAACGAACCATACGGAGAAGCTCCGTCGGTATCATTAAAATCAAGCAAATCGGTATACCCTGTTCCATCAGTATCTACAGAGAAAATTGTACCATACCCGTTTGCTCCCCCGCTAGTAGTCATTCCATAAAATATGCCAGAGGCATATAGTAGTTGGCCCGACGGATATGAAGCGCCATAAAAATCATATACATCTTTAAACATAGTTCCATCAGTGTCTAATGAAAAAATAAAGCCATCGTTGTGTAGTCCCCCACCTGCCGTCCCATAAATTTTGCCTCCTAAAATACTTAGCGCGGGGCTATTAATATTATGTAACAATTTATATCCGCTACCATTAGTGTCTATTGAAAAAAGTGCCTCCATGGTGTCACCTTCAGTTGTCCCGTAAAGCCTTCCATTTGAATAAGCTAAATATCCTCCGGGGATTGCACCTACTATACCTGTATCATTGAAAACGAACAAATCTTTATAGTTGTTTCCATTGGTGTCCATAGAAAATAAACTACCATACCCGTGTGGTCCTCCTTCGGCACTTACTCCATATAATTTGCCACTTATAAGTAACACAGAACCTATAGTCCATCCTCCGGGATAATCAAAATCGTGTAGTGCCATATAGTTACTTCCATTTGTATCTATAGAGAAAACGACACCTGTATTGTTTAGCCCACCTTCGTATGTCATTCCATATAATGTATGTCCTGAAAGGGTTAGATTCCCTAAAGGGCCAGAACCAACAGGATTAAGTTGCTGATCAAAATTAAGCAGCACCTTGTATTGAGCTTTACCTGCACTTATTCCTAAACAAAATAAAGTAACCAGTAAAATGTAAAGTCTTTTCATATTGATGTTATTTTAAATGAAGAGTATCAAATAGAATACTTAAAAACATACAAACCCATACTATCTAACGAAACAGATTGTGAAAAAGTTGGGTAATGATTGAAGATAAGTAGTATAAATGATTACTATAGGTGCTCACATTAAAAAATCTATTGTATCTTATAAAACGTGTGGTATCCTGTATCAGGGAGTTTCTTGTGATATCTGTCATACTTTTTATCAATATCTTTCGTAATATTGTGTTTATTCTCTAAATAAAGGATGGCAATAAGCAGGGTACGGGTAGAACGGATAGTGTTAGCACTTTTTATTACGGCGTTTATTGCCCGTACAGCCTCAGTATATTATGCCTATCTCAATTTTAAAACAGCCGAAAGCGCTGCCGCTATGGGCAGGCATTCGCGCCAGGTTATGGATTCTGTTTATAAGGTTCAGTTCGATGTTGCTAAGATTGAAAACTCTTCCAACAAATACATGTTTTCGCACCAACCGTATTATGCCCGGCTCACAGGCCAGCATATAGCAAGTTTGAATGTATGTATACAACATCTTCTCGATTCGGTAAAAAACAATCTCACAGAAGTGCGGGGTATTAACGAATTAGGAAAGTTGGTATCGGATATGGAAAAAGCTATTCCGCCTGCTATGCTAAATCCATCGTCACAAGGTGACTATGCACCCATAAATGCTAGCGCAGAGATTCCTGAAAGTTTATTAAATGCCGTTATAGCTAAATCGAACGAAGTAATAAAAGAAGAATCGGAATTGATAAATATAGGAAGAAACTCGGTGGTGGCAAAGCGCCACGAGTCGCTTAAAGAAACTATTTATACCGGTATTATAGGTGTTCTGTTTGTTTTCATTATCCTCTTTTTTTTAAACAGGGATATAGGCCGCCGGAAAATAGCCGAGGCAAAAACAAGGGAAAATGAACAGAAGCTCCGCAAAATGATTGAAGATGTGGGCGATGTTATTTATTCGTCCGACCACTTGGGTAATTTTACCTTTATCAATGCCCGCCTTCGGTCACTTACAGGCTATTCAAACGATGAGCTACTTGGCAAACATTTCAGTTTTTTAGTTCATCCGGAATGGCTTAAAAAAGTATCTGATTTTTACTCGCACCAGTTTAGAAACAAGATAAACGAAACCCGGTTTGAGTTCCCCATATTTACCAAAAAAGGAAAAATGAAATGGGTGGAACAGAATGTGGTATTGTTGCAAAGAGGCGATAAGGTAGATGGCTTTCAATGCGTGGTGCGCGATATTACCGTGCGTAAGGAAGCGGAGGAGAATATGAAAGCTGCCCTGGAAAAAGAAAAGCAGATTAATGAACTCAAATCAAGATTTGTTTCGCTTGCATCGCATGAGTTCAGAACGCCACTGGGCACTATACTTTCCTCTACCGACCTCATCAGGGAATATATAGAGCACGAGGGCGTTAACCCGGCCCTTATGAAAGATAAGGAAATACATCACCTCAATAGAATTAAAGCAGCCATACAAAATATGGTGAGCACACTCAATAATTTCTTGTCGCTCGACCAGCTGGAACATGGTAAAACCATTACCAAACCTTCAGAGTTTGATATCACAGAACTTTCGGCAAAAATAATCGACAGCCTTTCGGAAAAGTTGAAGCCGGGACAAAAAATAAGCTACATACATTCGTCGGAATTGAAAACTGTTTTTATGGATAAAGCTATTCTCGATAATGTTATACTGAACCTGCTTACCAATGCCATCAAATATTCCTTCGAAAATTTGGTCATCGTTTACACTACTAACGTAACCCCTAGCGGGCTTGAATTTACGGTAGAGGACCATGGCATAGGAATCCCCGAAGGCGAACAGGCCACCTTGTTCGAACGGTTCTTCAGGGCTAAAAATACCTTAAATATCGAAGGCACCGGGCTGGGCCTTAGTATTGTTAAACGGTATATCGACCTTTTAAACGGACATATTTCATTTACGAGCCGCGAAAACGAAGGCAGCACCTTTAAAGTGTTTATTGCCAATGCAGCCCGCGAAACAGCTACCACCTCTGAAAATAAATTAATAAAACAAGAATAAGCCTATGAAAAAGATTTTGGTTATTGAAGACAATAAGGAAATGCTCGAAAACATTGCTGAAATGCTCGAGCTTTTTGGCTACTCCGTAACAAAGGCTCCTACGGCCACACAAGGTGTACACTCCGCCAAAACCAACCGCCCCGACCTTATTATATGCGACATTATGTTGCCTGATTTTGACGGGTACAAGGTGCTGGAGTTATTGGAAGAAGACCCATCTACGGGCAGCGTGCCTTTTATTTTTCTTACCGCCAAAGCCGAAAAAAGCGAGATACGCAAAGGTATGAACCTGGGGGCCGACGATTATCTTACGAAGCCCTTTGATAAGGAAGATTTGATTAATGCGGTAGAGGCGCGCCTGAAAAGAAACAGCTTTTTGCGCCATACCTATTCACGTGACATGGATGGGCTTATGCAGTTTATCAGCGAAGCACAGCAATTTCATATGCACGACCTCGATGTGTCGAAATTTGTAACAAAAACCTATGGCAAGAGGGTAGATATTTATAAAGAAGGTGGCCTTCCCGGTCCTGTTTATCTAGTGATCAAAGGAAAAGTGAAAACCTGGAGGATGAGTGCCGATGGCAAAGAATTTGTTTCGGAAATATTGAGCCAGGGCGATTTCTTCGGGTATCTTTCCGCACTCGAAAACAAGCCTTATCCCGATTCGGCCACGGCGCTGGAAGATGCGGAACTGGCTATTATACCACAACCCGACTTTATAGCACTTATTACCTACAACCAAGATGTTTCGGCCAGCTTTATACGCATGCTTGCCAACAACATCAGCGAAAAGGAAGAACGCCTATTGGGGTTAGCGTATAACACCGTGAAGGCCCGTACGGCATCAGTATTGTTCAACATGCACCATAAAATGCAGCCTGATGGAGTAATAAAAATATCGCGCGATAACATGGCTGCCATGGTGGGCACCTCGTCCGAATCGCTTATACGTACCCTTTCCGATTTGAAAGCTGAAAAAGTAATTGAAACCGAAGGCAAGGAAATACGCATAGCTAACCTGCCCATGCTGGAAAGGATTATGAAATTCTCGTAACTAACTATGAACTATGATATATGAACTATGAACGGATATTCATTTATCGTTTATCGTTCATAGCTCATCGTTTTACTGCGGCCGCTTTAAATGCAATTTGGACGGATTACCCGAATAGGTCCAATTGCTATCTTGGTCTTTATGCATATCTACATAAAGCCAAACGTCCCCCGTTTGGGTATCTATTTCGCGCATCCCTATATATGTAATATTGTTTATAGTAAAAGGACAGGTAACAAGCTCGTACCGCTTTTGTTCGGTATTACCGCAGCCGGCAGACAGGAGACCTACAAGCCCAATAACAAATAGTATTTTTTTCATGATTTTATTAGATTAATTTATTTACAAACCTAACAAAATAAGCTAAGAGGGATGAACTAAGAGCTACGATTTACTTTATTACTCATAGTTCTTAGCTTTTATTTTTGAATCACCACTTTCCCTTCCCCAATCAAATCACCTGTTTCAGTAATCACCCTGTATAGGTAAATCCCGCTCGATTGGTTGCTTAAGTTAATTAGGAATTGGGAATTAGAAATTAGGAATTGATGCGAGTACACTTTCTCTCCTAAAATATTATAAACTTCCACTATATTATTAATTCCTAATTCGTAATTCTTAATTTCCAATTGAAAGAAGCCATTACTTGGGTTGGGGTAAACTTTTACCATTTCACTTTCTCCTTTTATATCATTTATTCCCAATCCTAACTCGCAGGCATTCCAGCGAGCCAAGTAAGGCTCGCCTTCATCGTTAGCAAAGTCTAATGTATCGGGGCCGCATATTAAACTGTCAAAAAATGCACCTGCAAGGTAGATGTACCTTCCGGATGAATCGGATGCACAGGATACCCATTCAGGTCCTGTTATGTCCCGGCCACCCCAAAGGATAGTACCACATAATGGAGCGCCTGAGGTATCGAGTTTCAATAGAAAAGCAGGAAAACTTTGAGGATCATAATTCCACGTGTAATATATATTATCAAAATCTAAGGTATCCGGGCCACCTACGCCTGAAATATAAATATGATCATTTGCATCGGATGATAAGGAGGTTGCTTTCCAATATTCTGTATTACGGGAATACTTGATCCATAAAAGAGTCCCTCCATTAGTGTACTTAGCCAGGAAAATATTATCATAAAAACTGTTATATCCTGCTATATATACATTGCCTGAATTATCTGTAGTAATGGCTTGGGGCACTAAAAATAAAGTATCCGATTCGGTGGCCCAAATTACGTGTCCATTTGCATTGTATTTTATTAAAAATAGAGTGCCATTTTTTAAAGTATCTTTATCAAATTCAACGGTATCTGACAATGACCCCGTCACATAGATATTCCCTGCATGGTCTGTTGTAACGGAGGCAGCAGTAGCGGAACTATACTGATTGCTTTTCGATTGGGTTGCCCACATTAAGTTGCCATTTGTATCATACTTAACCAGGAAAACGTTGGATTGGCCCATGCTTATTAGCGTATCTTTACCAAACATGGCCGAGTCGGAAAATGTACCTGTAACATAAATACCGGAAGTTTTATCAGTTGCCACTACACATCGATTTAAAATGCCACCTGTGTTATGTACCGATTGTTTCGCCCAAACAGTATTTCCACCCGGAGTATATTTAGCTATAAATAAATCTGCATTTGAAATATCACGATCATATAACTTGGTGGCGCCAAAAAGCAAGGTATCTGTAAAAATTCCGGCCATATAAATATTTCCTGCAACGTCCATAGCATCAGAGAAACCTTGATTATATTCCGGGAATATGCTCGTTTTCGCTAAAGGTTGTTTAGCCCAAATAACATTTCCCGACGAATCATACTTTACCAAATAAGCATTAAACGAGTTGGTTTTTAAGGTATCATTACCAAATATTACATCGCTATTATATACTCCCGTTACGTATGCGTTGCCGGTTTTATTGGTGGTTACCCAATTCGTGATACTAGTAGCTTTCATATGGCTCATTCCCTGTTTGCCCCATATCCATGACTGACCATTACAAACTATAGAGCCAATAAGGAAAAGACTAAAAACATTTAAACGGATAGATAGTTTTCCCATGAGCAGCTTTTATGTACTATACGAATATACTTATTAAAGGGTTGGGTGACTTTGATGTAATGGTGCACGTGGAAGCACACCTAAAATAAAAAAAGGGTCCCGAAAGACCCCCTTTTCCATCCTGCATCCTTTTTTAAACACACACAAACAAAGGATTTAGTAGCGGTAACCTGGAACCCAGAAATAGCGATGGTAACGTATGTTCCAGCGCCAAACCCCGGGAGCCCATGCCCGGTGATAAACCCCACACACAACTAAAGGACGAGGACCGTAATGATAGCAACGTACATAACGTGCTGCTTCAGCATTGCCTGCCCAGGTAACGAGCAGCGCAAATGATACTATAACTAGTAAGCGTTTCATGGCTTTTAAGGTTTGGTTTCTGTACTTATTTGAGAATAAGACAAAGCCACGAACAGGTGGTTTAAAAGCTATTTGTTAAGAGTTGTTAATGCGATGTGCTTTTTGAAAAAAGCCCCGCCCTGACTTATGTGTAGAAATGACGGGACTCTTTTAAACAACCCTCATCTGTGTTTGTTTTAGGAATAGCGAACAATTATTCCGGTAACCATTCTCACAGATAAGTTTTTGCAACCTCTTGCATTAGTATAAATGCAAAAACGGATAAAATGGTTGGGTTGGAAGTGTTAAAAAAATATTAATTGCACGATGCCTCAAAAAAGGGCAAAAAAAAAGCCCTGCCGGTGGCGAACCTGGCAGGGCATCATAATTGAACAAATTAACAAATGAATGAGCTACATTATTTATTTCTGAACAATTATCTTATTGGTATGGGTATTGGCTGCTGCGCAAAGCTGCATAGTAGCAATATTCCCAAAAGTGGCTTCCGTATTAACGATAATATTGATCAATCAGTAAAAAATCAAATTTTTTTAAGATTTTTCTATTCTTATTTATCTACCTTAACGTGAAGGATACCTAAAAGGTTGGGTGGCGCAGAAAAAAAATAAAAGGTTCCCGTAAACGGGTATAAAAAAAGCCCTGTCGACGGCAGTCAACAGGGCACACAATTGAACAAACTAAGCTACACTATTTACTTCTGAACAATTATTTTGTATGTATAGGTATTGGCTGCTGTAATTACTTGCAGCAGGTAAATACCGTTGGGGGAGGCACCCATGGTTACAGGAATCGTATTTCCACGAAGCGCTGTGCGGGCGGTATAAATAAGCTGCCCTATCACATTAGAGATACGTATTTCTGCATTTTGCCCGTTGGCTATTCCATTTACCCCTATGTTAAATGTACCATTGCTGGGGTTGGGGTATATGGTATAATTCCTGGAATCGGTTAGCGATGCTATGCCTGTAGCCGTAGTTACATTTATAACCTCGGTAACGGATGATAAATCATATTCAGGATTGGAATGCAACCGCGGTTTGTGTGGCAAAATGGTGTACCATATAGTAAGTGTGGCATTGTGCGGGCCATTGTGCAAATAGGTATGGTTATAGGTAGTCATGCCTAATCCTGAATCGGAAGGGTTACCATCACCGGGAGTCCATTTGTAATAAGTATACTGGTAAGTTCCTTTAGAGCAGGCCGCGCTAAAGTCGTACTGACCGGCATTCATACTGTCAGCCTGGTAGGTAAAGCAGGCTTGCAGCGAATCTTTATTGTAAATGTAAAAGGTTTTTGAAACAAATGATACGCATCCGCCTGTATTGGAATCGCGCAGGGTTACAGTGTAATGCCCCAGGAATGGATAAGCATGTGTAACCGTATCGTAGCTGGTGCCCGCGCCAATAACATCGGGACTTCCGTCGCCAAAGGTCCATTTGTAAAGTGTACTCCCGTTGGTTCCGGTAGAAGTGCTGGTTAGCAGTACTTGCCCGGCGCTATCGTAGGTCCAAATAAAATCGGCTTGCAGGTTGCATGAATTGCTAACTGTAACAGGGAGAATAATAGAATCGTTGCAGCTGCTGTCGGAGATAGCAAGCTTCACCGAATAAACTCCGTTAAAGTTAAAAGTATAGGTAAATGGGCCCGTTCCAAAGTAAATTAATTTATTTCCTACAATCCATTCATACTGTGAGCCCGCTTTTGCTCCAACAGAGGTGTTTGTAAATGTAATTTGTCCGTACGGGCCTGCTGTATATGTAAAGTTAGCATGAATATGGCAGTTGGAACTATCGGCTGTATTGACTGTAATATATTGGTAGGTAGAATCGATGCAATACGAATTGCCTGTATCTTTTACGGTGAGCCATACGCCATAAAAACCTTTGTAAAGATATTTGTGGGTATAGGTACTTGTTCCGTGAACATACAGGTTGCTGTCGTCAGGTCTCCAGTAATATTGTGTATTGGCATTGGTTCCGTGGGATGTGCTGGTAAAATTTACCACTCCATGTGCGCTCACTGTGTAAGTAAAGCTGGCCGATAAGGTGCAGGGAGTAGCTACATTTGAAACTGTAATGGAAACAGCTGCGGTATCAAGACAGGTTAAGGAAGAATCATAAATAGCAAGGCGGCTATTGAACGTACCATTAACAAGGTATATATGGCTAAAGGTTGTGTTCCCGTGGTGCCATCCGCTTCCGTCGCCCGCGTTCCAACTATAAAATGTATGCGCACTCACACCCACCGAGGTGCTGGTAAACGAATAATGTCCGTTAACACCTGCAGTATAGGTAAAGCTGGCTGTGCAAGCGGTACTTTTGTAGCTGCTAAGCAGTAAGCCAAAGAGCAGGAAAATTCCTAAAAGAAATTTTCTTTTAAATGGGGATGACGGATTAATAGTAGTTGTATTCATTCTATTTATATATACTAATTAGTTAGTTATTCTGACCTCCTTCTCCACTATAACGTATAAATCGGCGCAACGGTTGGGTGTGTTACCAATTTAAGGCGAATAGAAAAATGTAATCCCCATCAGGTAATTGGTTTTTATATACAAAAAAAAAGCCCCGCAGCATTTCGCTAAGCGAAGTGAGCGGGACTCTATCAATGAACAACCCCTTTTGTTTTCCCCTCAAAGGCAGTTGCACTTGAATTTCAAAATACCCGGTTCTAATTTGTGTGACCTAACTAATCCCGGGTACAACAACCAATCTTATTTAATACACCCGTACGAAGGAAATAATCCTCGGGTTGGTTAGATTGGCCCATTTTTTTTAACATTTTCTAATGTTGCCTGTAATTAATTGTTTTTCAGGTAGAAATATTTATGTATCTCCCGCATAGGGCTAAAAAACGAAGGATAAATAAATGCGACTTACAAACAACCCTTGTTTAAAATTCTGTCTGTTATTAATGAAGGCCCTTATTTACAAGGTATTTGCCTGCCGGATATAAGCCATATTAAGTTTTAATAAAACCAGATCCCCTTTATATAACAGGCATAAAAAAGGCCCCTATTTATTTAGGGGCCTCCTTTTAAACTGAATATGAAGTTACTTCATAATTATTGTTTTCCCAACCTGAATAGCATATTCTTGATTATCAGTAAATAATTTCCAAATATATACTCCATTTGGGAGCTTAGGATTGGCAATATACATTTTTCCCTGAGAGGTATTAAGGGTATATTCTCCTACCAATTCTCCTATTATATTGTAGAACTTTACAGTGCCACTTACATCATCTCCTAGATCGTATTCCAGAGTGAAATTACCATTGTTGGGATTAGGATACAATTTAAATGTAGGGTTTTGGTTGTTTAAAACTGAAACAGAACTGGTTCTTTTTATTGAACTATGCGTTGAGTCGCAAGAGTCTACTACTAACGTTATTCGGGCAGTGGCAGTACACCTGTTAGAATCAGTATTTCTGCCACTAATAGTAACAGTATACGTTGTTGTTAGTGTAGGAGTAGCAGTTACTGTAGTTCCTGTTGAAGAACTGAGGCTTGAAGCAGGGCTCCAGGTATAGATATAACCGGGCACTGTAGGTGATATAGTAAGCGTAGAAGACCTTCCCTTGCAAATAGGGTCTGGTGAAGCTGTTATGGTAAATGTAGGAAGAGCCGTCATTTCAAAAGAAATGTCATTGATCATAAAATCATACCCAGGGACTCTATACCCACATTGATCCAATATTTCCAGGTTAGCATTTGTTTGAGTTCCGGAGGCGGTCCAGTTTTTACAAATTTTTACCCAATTGGCATATTTTTGCCAACTAATAACATCAGTAAACAGATTTGTAGTTAATAGTCCCTGTATAACATCCACGAAAAGAGTTGCTCCCGGATATTTATATGACGGAGGATTCATATCCTTAAAATATGCCGACAATCTGTAATGGGCACCGGGAACAACTGGTACATTTTGCTCCCATGCAATTACATTGTAGAATACTCGATAAATCTTTATATCTGGTGAGTTTCCGCAGAAAGAATATGGTTGCGCCAAAGGCAAAGGTCCTGTAGTTGGCACAAAAAAAGGAGGAATATTGCGCCTTGAGATAGCATAATCACCATCAATACCATTGTAACCGAACGAATATGTCATACCTGATGTTGCGCCACAACTCGGTAATGCCATACCCATTGAATAAGTAAGTGGAAAACCTAATGGGGCGTGAGTAAAATGACCGTTACAAACCTCTTCATATCCGCAGCTATCCGAGCAATTACTATCTATCACATGGGTGCTGAACATTCCATATGCCATTATTCCAAAATAGGTGGGATACTTATTACATATTCTGCACCCAGCCACATTATATTTTGAAACCGATACATAGTACCTTGTTCCAACTATATATCCTGTATCATAAAGCACAGGAAGACTATCAGATCCCATTGCTATGCTAACCGAATCAACCAGAGTTAGCCCGCTACAGTTTCCTGAAAAAACCTTAAGGGTTCTAACATATGTAATAGGTGTATCCGCCGGCACTTTTATGGAGTCTGATAATGCAACGAGCATATTAGCAGAATCGGCAATAAAAGAAAACCACATGACGGTATCCGGTGAATGAAAAGAATATATTGAAAAACTGTCAATGGAGGTTGACAGGGAGATTGCACTGGTGCAACTATCCCCCGGCCCTGCTTTAGCTCTGTTATTAAAACTAAAGGTAAAAAGAAAAAAGAAAATTAAAACCAGTAACGATGTGCGTGTTTTCATAGCGGTAAAATTTTAAAGATTATTACTATTGAATTGTCAATAAAATCCGACACTATTTTTTGTCGGTTAAAAACTGCATCTGGCATTGGATGGCCGTATACTTAGGTAAGAGTGCAGGTCTGGTCTTAAATAGAGTGTTTAAGTAAAAAGACCTAATATATAGAGCCGTGATATTTACGCTTCCGAGTACAAATATAAAATGTTTGTGATATGGAAAAGTTAAATTAAGATTATTTTATCATAAAATCATAAAATAGTCTCATTTTCAATGAGAATAAATAGAATATTATTTTAGTTATGTATTTTCTCTCCCAAATAATTTTTTGCCTGATAAATAAATGCGACTTACAAACAACCCTTTGTTTAAAATTCCGTCTGTTATTAATGAAGGCCTTTATTTACAAGGTATTTGCCTGCCAGATATAAGCCATATTAAGTTTTAATAAAACCCCGACAATACTCACATAATACTGGTGCAAGACCTTTGCCAAACAAAAACCTACCCCATGAAAAGCCGTAAAAAGTGCGCAGCCCGATTACTTTTGTTGGTGTTATTGGGTTTGTTGCCCATCACATCATTCAGCCAGTGCGATAACCAGGACGAAGGCGGACAACTGAAAGTAATTACCTGGAATATTTATATGCTTCCCCGTCTTTTTGTACACACGGGTCAGGCTGATCGGGCAGCAGAAATTGCCAATGTGCTGAAAAACCAGGATGCTGATGTGGTTGTTTTCGAAGAAGCCTTCGATGCTAAGGCACGCAATATTATACGCAACAGCCTGAAAGCTTACTTCCCATACGAATCGGGCGATCCGGGATGCCACAGCTGGTGGAAAACAAGTTGCGGGGTTTGGATAATAAGTAAAGTGCCTATTGAGGTGGTGAAACAGATCTATTTTAAAGAATCGCGTAGTTCCGACAGGCTTGCTACCAAAGGAGCCATATTGATAGAAGGGCAAAAAAACGGCTTCTGTTTTCAGTTGGTAGGTACTCACTTGCAAGCTGATCCTAATAGCGGAAAAAACGTACAGGCCATACGCGACAAACAATATACCGAAATACGCAAACAGCTGCTCGAACCCTATTCCCGCGAAAATATACCCCAGTTTGTAGCCGGCGATTTCAATACCATACACAACGATTCGCAATGTTATAACCACATGGTAGATAGCCTGCACTTTACGCCCTGCACCCTGGTGGGCGACAAATGCTTTTCGTACGATTATACCCACAACGATTTAGTGCTGGGCACCTGTTGCAAACCCCAGCTTATTGATTATTTGTTTTACTCATCTCCCTCGGGTGCCCGTCTGCAGGGCCACATGCAGATTGTGTCATTCTGTAAAAAATGGAGTGAGAGGCATAAAGATCTTTCGGACCACTTTGCCGTTGCCGGAACATTCACCTACGGCGATGGCAATCCTGCCATATATGCCGGAACAAAATGAGTTATGAATTATAAGTTATGAGTTATGACCCTTCACGACAGGAAAAGAGGGAATATAGCTATATGCCAAACTGGAAGTAGAGCAATCGTTAGAGTATAACTCATAACTTATAACTCATAACTTATAACTTATAACTCCCGATGAATAATTAATTTTGCTGCATGGAGGTTTATCAGGCAGCTGAAATTATACTTAAGGCAGTACACGATGATATGAACGGAAGCATTGTGTTTTCCGAATTCCTGGCGCATCAAACCAAAGGCTACGATGCCCGTACTGCGGTTGAGATACAAGGCATTTATAATAAAGCCCTGTTGATGTTGCTCGACGAAGGCCTGTGTCATCGCGGCATTTCAGCTGATATTATTGAACTCGGACAGAAAGGTATCGACTGCAAAGGCAACTACCGGAAACATATTAAGAAGAGAGATACCCGCAATTTCCTCGAAAAAACAAGGCGCATACTGCCTATATTCTCTTTTGTGTTTGTAGTGCTCGGATTTTATATCACCTACATAAAAAAGAAAAGCAACAACGAACGCAAAAGAGCGACCATAGAGCAACACCGGCGCGACAGCATGCAAACACGCCAACGGACATTGCAAGAACATACCAAGTATAAAAAATGATGAGTAGGTATGAAGAACTGTTTTGCTGTAACACTGCTTATACTAACTTCCCTCGCCGTTAAAGCTCAAACAATTCCGGCGCTCATCAATCCTGCGGGATACTATTCGCTCGATAGCAAAACCATTTTGAAGGAGGGTGAAACCTACGGCTATTTCGGAACGCTCAAAATAAAGCAGGTTGATTCAGCACGCATATTTGTAGACCTTTATGTGTGCAAAGGAGCCCCGGGCTATAGCTCCGGTACCTTGCAAGATACTCTTCACTATAAAAACGGCATAGCGGTGTACACTACTACAGATGATAATACCTGTGTAATTACGTTCAACTTTAACACCATTGATGGGGTAGAGGTGGAGCAAAAAACAAAAGATACCGCCTCGGGCTGCGGCTTCGGGCATGGTGTAACGGCCAGCGGGTTTTATAAGCGCATCATCAGTTACGATGCTCAGCTAAAAGCTAAGAACTAAGAGTTACCCCCTCTGAAGTTACGGAAATAACGGGTAAAAACGGGTGTTCCGTCATTAAAATTTGTATCCCATCCCAATGGTCATGAAAAGGTAATTGGGATTATCACGTAGTGTAGGCTCCCAATAATAATATACAAAGTTACCGCCTGAAGCGGATATGTCATTAAAAGAAACTTCATAACCCAGGCTGGCATCCATATAATAATTTCCGCCAAAAGTGACTTGGTAGCCTATCTTACCCAATGCAAGAGGCAAAATAAAAGGGTGAGCAGGGTCGTATAACCACCCAATATTGGTTGGATAATCAATATGGCAACCTAACCCAATGTACAATGAATTATGCTGTGCTTCGTCTAAGGGAATGTTATACCTTAATATGATAGGCAAACCTATAAGAATATTACTGGTAATGGACAAATAATTAAAATTATCGATAGCTATGCCTGTTTCCAATTTAAAATATTTGCTTAAATCGTATTGCAAAGGAAAAGCATAACTAAAGCTGAAATGATAGTTACTGTAAAAAGGATATACATATCCCGAAGGAAGGGAAGGAAGTTTTAGTATACGATAGGTAGGAATTACATCAAAGCCTATGGAAAATTTCTTTTTACTTTTGTCGCCCTCAAACAAAGCGCCTGTTCTGATTGTATAAGGGAAATTGTAATTAATACCAAAATTCATAGAAAAGGTATTTTGCCGGGCATTATCTATAATAAATTGCCTGAAAGGATTTGGAGCAAAAGGGTCGGTAAACCGGTAAATGGGCATACAACTGATAGAAAGTTTTGGGCTCACTTTATAATCTAACCTTGCATGGATTATTCCAAATGCCCCCAAAGCGCTCCAATAATAATTATTTTCTCTTTTCCCTAAAATGGTTGCTACATGCCCTTGCGTAAGATAACTCGTAACTGGTGATGAAGCATTTGATTCAATAATACCTTCAAAATTCCAGTAAAATTCTACTCCTGCCCCTGTATAAAGTTCCCACTTGTTGTGATGTGCTACTTCATAATCTAAAAGAAGTGGAACGCTCAAATAGTAATTGGTTATATAATATTCATTACCCGTAGGAGGAAAAATTACGGTCTGGATATTCGTCGTTTCATATTTAGGTACCTCGTATGAGATACCAGAAGTAAGGAACAATTTTTTATATAAATTATACTTAGTAACTATGTTAATGTCATAACCTATTTTTGGCCTCAGTTTCTCATATGTCCATAAACTATAGTTATCCCATCCCTTTACCCAGGTAAGGTTGGGACCCGCATATATGCCAGTTGCAAAGCCATTATCATTTTCAGATAATGGCTTTGCTGTACCTTCTGCATCCGTTTGTGCATAAATTGCAAATGAACGAATAAGTAATAGAATAATAAACCAATATTTCATATCATTTTATTACAGTAAAGCCCCTGAATTAACAAGGGCCTTACTAATATTATTTACCGCTGAATCATTAGTTTGCCTCGTACTAAAATACCCTTTCCCGAAGCTATTTCATAAATATAAACGCCCGGAGACAGGAATGAAACATTTTGAGATATTATATTTTCAGAAGCCGGTAAATCGCAGTTTGCCATTTTCTGCCCAAGCATGTTATAAATACGGAATGTTAAAACACTAGTAGGCAAAGAACCGGGATATTCTATCATAAGCCGGTTAGCAGCAGGGTTAGGGTAAACTTTATAATCAGTAAAAGCAGCCAATGCCTGCCCTTGTTTTGCTTCCCTTTCAGTTGGCTGGTGTATACAGCCCGCAGGGGCTTCTGGGGTTTCCTTTATATATTGTGTAAAAGGACCCGGTCCGCATTTATTAGCTCCTCGCACGTAAACAGTATAGGTATGGGTATCTAAAAGAAAGGGGCCCGTAGTAGTAGTGGGTGTAGAGGTTACCGTGTAGGTAGGCGAAAACGTGCTGTCGAAACACCACTGGTATTCGGCGGCATTTGTTACAGAAGGCACATACCCATTCCACCAACAACTTCTCCCATATTGGGTGTAATATATGTTACCACCGGGTGCAGAAGAAGGTGCACTCGGCACATCATATACATACAGGCTGGCATAATTACTCGGGCTACCATAAGGGCAACCATTACCTATAACAGAAACAGTGCCATAACTAAGGATACTTGCTGACCCTGATGCCGAAATAATATTAGTGCCTGAAGTGCCCGAAAGAAAAGGAGGCAGGGTCCAGGCGTAATTGGTAACGGTTAAATCACCATTCACAGTAACCGTATAGGTTCCGGGGCCCGTACCGCATATTCCGGTATCTCCGGCTATCTTGGAAACATAAGGAATAATGGTGAAAGTTACAACTCCACCGCTTGAGGGACAATTCACTACCGCCACTGTCATCTTAATCGGGAAAGCAGTATTAAAGGTTGCATTAAAACCGTAATAATCACTCGCTGTGTCTTCAGGACAACTGTATATTGTGGTTTTATAAAAATAATTGACTGTAACTCCATTGCTAAAGGTACAGGGAGGAATGCTACATGCATAAATATTACTATCAAACTTCCAATAATATGGGTTTGACACTTTTGGCCCGGTCACCGGAAAAAAGAATGCGTAAGATGAACCCTGGCAAACGTAGTAAGTAGCTCCATTGGTTATTGTACCCTGCCCATTGCTGCTACTATAAAATAATAGCAACAGCATTGTCGTAAAGACAATTCTTGTTATGTTTTTCATTGTTTTCGAGATTTTAAATTATTCACTTTTATAATTTCTTCCTTGGAATGCCTCGAAAAGGGTAGCGGTAGTATTTCAGGCGTGAGACATTTACCAATCAGTTATAGAGGTACCGCGAAGCACCCGAAGAACATAAAAGATAACACTCACGCCGTAACGTGAGCGTATATCTATTCATTTGTTCTTCTGTGAAAATTCGCGGTTTTCTATAACAAAGACGTAGATAACGCCAATATTTTATTTAGTCTGTTTTTTCTCTATAAGTTTAACGGTTTTGATATGCGAATATAAAATATTTTCCGATACAAGAACATGTATTGCCTGTCGTTAACAAAAACTTATCATCCTCCTCCAAAGTCAATGACTGTTTTTACGTAGCATTTGCCACATATTTATATTGACCGATTAATTGTCACAACATTCGTATTTCGTGTGACATATCATAAACTAATGATTTTCAATTAATAATAAACAAATAACATACTTTTTATGTCGCCAAAAGTGTGGCAATTAAGGTTGGATAAAAATTGCAAAAAATTTGTGCTACTCATCTTACCAGCGTTACATTGCCACTTCTCTTAACAGTAGTTCCGTCTTTCAATGTAGCTTTTAAATACCAAACGAACATATCCATGTTCATGGGTTTGTTTTTAAAGTTTCCATCCCAGCCGTTATCTATACTGGTAGATTCAAAAACCCGTTGTCCCCACCGGTCGAATACTTCAAAAAGCAAACTCACAATGCAATTGCCACGTACATATAAAATGTTATTATGTGTCTTCAGGGGTGTAAAAGCATCGGGTACAAAAACGGTGCCGCATGAAACATCAATGGTTACATAGCTCAGGCTGATGCATCCTGTTGTATCGTTAATAGCTACTACCGTGTATGTGGTGGTTTGTTGCGGTGTGGCAATAGGGTCGGGGCATTGGGTGCAGCTCAAATCGTAATTGGGCGACCATGAATAGGAATAGCTGCTTCCTGCTCCGGTAACGCCTAATTGCACCTGCTGGCCGGGTTCGATAGAAGAATTGCAACATGCATTAATAACGGGCGAAGTACTTACCGAAACAGAGGCAGATAAGGCATCCGAACATCCTCCACCGGATATAAGTACAGAGTATGTAGTACCCGAAGAAGGCGATACCGTTATGCTGCTTTCGGTACTGCCTGTGCTCCATTGGTAGGTTGTTCCGCCTGTGGCGCTGAGCGTAGTGCTGTGCCCGCTGCAGATGGTTATGTTTCCGCTGATAGCCCCGTTAATTTTTGGGTTCACCGTTACTTTTACGCCCGTATCTTTTATGCAGGCGCCATTGCTTATAGCCAGGGTATATGTTTGGGTGGCAGAATCGTTTGCTATAGTTATGGAAGTGGTAGTGGCTCCGGTGCTCCATTTATAATTGGGTCCTCCGCTGGCATGCAGCGTTACTGAGTTACCTGTGCATATACTGGTATCGCTGCTGATGCGTATGTTTTTAAAATTGAGCGTGTCTACGGTCACTTTTACCGAATCTTTAAAAGTGCCTCCGCAGGCTCCCGTGTCTACAATAGTAACAGTGTATGTAGTAGTAACGGTAGGGCTTGCAACAGGATTGGAGATGTTGGTAGCGCTTAAGCCTGTTGAAGGGCTCCAGCTATACGATATACCCCCGCTGGCCGATAGGGTAGTGGAGCTGCCTTTGCATATAGCAACATTAGAGCTTGCCCCATGCCCACTTATAATGAATTTTCCGATGAAAAGATTTTCTTCGCCGGAAGTAACAGTAGAATCCCAAAAATAGGCTCCTCCTCCGGGGTTCTTCGTTGGATATCCATTTGTTCCGGCATCTCCGGCTATGAATAAATTACTGCCGTCGCTCCAGGCATAACTATTATCATTTTCAATATCGGTTCCGTAATAAGTTGCCCATTGCAGTGCGCCCCCGGTAGAAAATTCCAGCATAAATGCGTCGGTGTTTCCTAACCCGCCTACTGTACTGTCATAGTAACCACAGCTTGGTCTTTGTATCGGAAAATTAGATGAAGAAGTCTGTCCCGATATCCATACATTTGAACCATCGTTTTGTATGGAATACCCGGCATCTATTCCGTTTCCTCCATAATAAGTGCTCCATTTCATTACTCCCGAATGGTCGAATTGTGAAATGAATACATTGCTATGCGTCGATCCGAGCCCTCCCTGGAAGTAAGCTCCCCCACCGGGATTGTGTGTTGGAAAATTAGTTGAACCTGTTTGGCCCGTTAACCATACGTTCGTGCTATCTACATAAATAGAGGTTCCCAGATCGCTATAAAATGTAGTGTCGTTTCCGCCAAGATAGGTGGCCCATTTCCTTACACCGGTATTACTGAATTGCAATATGTAGGCATTAAAACCTCCATTGGTGGAACCTATTGTGCCCTGGAAAAAGGCCCCGCCGCCGGGATTGAATGTTGGGAAATTGGTAGAGGCCGTAGTGCCGGTAATCCATACGTTAGTGGAATTGCTGTTTACAGAAAACCCCCAATCTCCATACGTCTGGTCGCTGCCCCCGTAATAGGTGGCCCATTTAGCAGCTCTTGTAGTATCAAACTGCACAATAAACAGGCTGCGTATAGCCGAAAGGATATTTTGAAAGTAGGCTCCGTTGCCGGGATTCACCGTAGGAAAATTGGTAGAGCTGGTAATTCCCGTTATCCATATATTAGTCCCGCTGCTGTGTATCGAGAAGCCTTCATCAATAAAGCTGCCGCCATAATAGGTAGCCCATTTACGTACTCCCGCAGTGCTGAACTCCAGTATAAAAGCATTACTCCTGGCGTTGGCTGCGCCCAGGGCGCCTTGGTAATAAGCGCTACCACCGGGATTGAAAGTCGGGAAATTAGATGAGGTTACCATTCCTGTTATCCACACGTTGGTACCATTGCTATAAATGGAATTGGCCTGATCCAATCCATTGCCGCCGTAATAGGTGGCCCATTCAAGTACTCCGGCAGTTGAGAACTGTAATATGAATGCATTACCCTTTCCGGCTATAGTTCCCTGGAAATAGGCTCCGTTGCCGGGATTGAGTGTTGGAAAGTTAACCATGTTCACTCCCCCGGTTACCCATACGCTGGTTCCGTCGTCCTGTAAACCATACACATCTTCTACCTTGCCTGAGCCGCCGTTGCCGGCATAATACGTTGCCCACACTAATTGTGGGTCTATAATTAAGGTATCGGCTACATTGTAGTTTTCTATATTGAAGTGTATTTCTTTATCTTGAATGTTATAAGTAGTGTGCACTTGTTTGCCTTTAGTGTAACTGATGGGAGCACCTTCTGTAATAGTACCCATAGGAGTGCTTATGTTGACAGAACCATCATCTTGCAATTGGGGCTGGTCGGTCCATTTGTACTGCAATTTAATTTGTGAAGGATCAGCACCGGGATGAACCACAAAGTCATATTTCAATCCATTTTTTCCGCTGTGCAGCACCCAATCTATTCCGGGATAAATATTCTTAATGGTTACTTTTTCATAGCTGCGAACGCCTAAAACTCCATTGGGGCAAACATCACCATAATAATAATCGGTTCTATCGGTGCTTGCTCCTTCTTGTACAATGTTTTCTTTTTTAATGCTTGCTCCCACCAGTTGCATATCGGCGCGGCAATAAGTTTCGGTGATACTATCGTAAGTATGTTTGAAGTTAACCGGAGAACTGTTTGTATTCTTGTATTTTTTAAAATCGACAAATACATAGCTCAGGCCCGAGGTAGTAACATACACATCCATTGCTGCTGAGCTTGCCTCATATAATACATTGGGAACAGGTTTGCGCTGCATGTCCATCATCTGGCCTTTGTTTTCAAGGAAACGCAACCCCGCAGAATTACCCATCCATTGGGCTACGTTGGCATCTAAAGCGGGGTCAGAATTCCCTTTAACTGTTTTAGCAGCAAGAGGAATAATGTTAGAAATAATAAGGAATAGTAAAATTATTTTTTTCATTCAATAAATGTTATAATTGCTTATACGAAAACATACATGAAACCGTTGGGTCAGCACTCTTTATTCTTTTATCTTATCAATTGAAGGAAACCATCCTTTTTATACGATTTGCCCTGGCACGAGGCACTGATGATGTAGTAATAAACTCCATCAGGTGCCTTGCCTCCGCTTTCTGTGTTTCCATCCCAATATTGAGTAGGGTTAGTAGAATGGAACATCTCCTTTCCCCAACGGTTGTAAATAATGATTGACCATAAACTAATGAGAGGGGATGTTTGAAAATAGAATACATTATTTAATCCCATGGAACCAGCATAATCGGGAGTAAAAACATTAGGAATTGTCAAGTCAGTACAGGGTAATTCTACATTAATGGTGAGTGTTCTTTCAATTTCGCAACCCATACTATCGGTCATAATTATCGTGTAGGTGGTAGTGACTGCAGGAGATACTTTTACTGAATCGCATAAAGGTGGATTGAGACACGTTACCTGCGGTGACCATTGATAGGGATAGGCCGTATTTCCTTTTGCAACAAGGGTGGTGTCGTTTCCCATTACAATAGTTGAATTACAGCAGGCATTAAGTATAGGAACATTGGGAATTATAGTAATGCTTGTATCATGATAGCAGGCTGCTGAATTATATGCTGTAACGGTAATGGTAGTATCATGTTTAACAGATGCTATATAGGAGGACTTTGTGATATTGCCATTGTTCCATAAATAAGAAGTGCCGCCGCTGGCAGTAAGCGTATCTGGTTCTCCTATACATACCTTAAGCAAGCCCGAAATTATAGGAACCGGGCGGGGAACCGCAGAAACAGTAACGCTAGTATCGTGGCTACATCCCAGGGAATTATATGCTTCAACTGTAATAATAGAATCAGCCAGTATGGGTCCGGTATAATAAGTGTTGCTCGTGTTGCCATTGCTCCATTGGTAAGATGTGCCACCACTTACAGTAAGTTGAACGGTATCTCCAATGCACACAATTTTATTACCGGATAGCCTAACTTTTAAAGGGACCACGGTTACCGTTACACTGGTACCTCTTATACAAGCTCCATCGCTGATAGTTACACTATAGGTTTTGGTAGCGGAAGCATCTATAATAGGAATAGAGCTGGTGGTGGCTCCTGTGCTCCATGTATAGTTTGTTCCGCCATTGGCATCAAGCGTAACAGAACTGCCAGGGCAAATAGAAGTATCGTGAGGAGACAGCAATATTTTTCCAATGGTATCAACTATTACTTTTACAGAATCTATATAGGTTTTTACACATGCTCCCGTGTCGAAACCAATTACCGTGTAAGTAGTAGTAGTGCCGGGTTTTGCATAAGGGTTGGCAATATGGGTATTGCTTAAACCTGTTACAGGGTTCCAACTATAGGCCATAGCACCGGATGCTGAAAGCATGATTGAATCGCCCTTGCAAATGGAGTTGACTGCGGAGCTAACGCTTATATTTTCTGCGATAATAAATTTCCCTATATAAGGAGTTTGAGAGAAAAAACCGATACTTGTATTAAGATAGTACGCACCGTCACCCGGATTAACTAAAGGATAGCCGGCATACCTTGCACTTCCCAATACAAACAAGTTTGTTTTGTCACTCCAAATGCTGGTGAATGCCTCGTTACTACCAGGAGTAATAATGTCAGTTCCGCAATAAGTGGCCCATTTACGAATTCCTGAAGTATCAAACTGTAAAATAAATACATCCCGTGAAGGAGTGCTGTCGGAATTACGACCCAGAGTATCCTGGTAGAATCCACATCCGGAATTGAGTAAAGGAAAATCAGCTGAACAGGTCCATCCGCTAACCCATACATTGTTACCATTACTTTGTATGGAATTACCAACATCACCATAATACGTTCTACCTCCGCTCCCCCCGTAATATGTTGCCCATTTGCATACTCCGGCCGTGTTAAATTTCAATATAAATGCATTTCCAGCATTAATGTATGTGGCTGCATTTGTTCCCTGGAAATAAGTCCCGCCCCCAGGATTGTATACAGGAAAATCGGTTGAATATGTCCATCCGGTTACCCACACATTGGTGCCATCGCTTTGTATAGAATATCCTACCGAGCCTTTGCTTCCTGCATAACAGGTGGCCCATTTGCGTACCCCGGCCGTATTGAATTGCAATATAAATGCACCACCCGGATGGGGGTTCTGGAAATAAGCGCCGCCGCCCGGGTTAAAGGTCGGAAAATTGGTTGAACCTGTCTGTCCGGTTACCCATACATTGTTTCCGTCGCTTTGTATGGAAAACCCATAATCACCATCATCTCCACCATAATAAGTGGCCCATATAAGCCTACCGCCTGTATTAAATTGCAATATAAATACATTGGTAGGCCCCTTAAGGGTGCTCTGGGAAAATGTACTTCCACCAGGATTCGCAGTAGGAAAGTTGCTAGAGCCTGTGGACCCGGTTACCCACACATTTTTACCGTCGCTGTTGATAGAATATCCTACATCTCCTCCATATGTACCAGTAAGAGTATCATATGAGCTTCCTCCATAATAGGTGGCCCATTTACGTACACCGGCTGTATCGAATTGCAATATAAATGCATTTGAACCGACACCTAAATATTTAGTACCAAGCACCGACTGGAAATAGGCCCCTCCACCCGGGTTTAACGTGGGAAAATTAGGTGATTGAGTATATCCTGTTACCCACACATTTTTACCGTCGCTGTTAATAGAATTTCCTGCATCACCTTCATTTCCTCCGTAATAGGTGGCCCATTTAAGTACTCCTGCAATATTGAATTTAAGGATGAAAGCGGTTCCATTGATGTTTGTCAATGTTCCCTGGAAATAGGCTCCGTTACCTGGATTCAGTGTAGGGAAATTTGGGTATGTTGTTTGTCCGGTTATCCATACATTGGTCCCATCTTCGTTCATAGAACTAATTGCATCAGTGGCAGAAAGACTTCTCAAAGCTTCATAATACGTAGCCCATACTAATATAGGGTCTATGATTAATGTTTGAGTAGAATTATAATCGCCCACATTAAAATGTATTTCGCTGTCTTTTACTACATAAGTGGTTTGTACCTGTTCGCCATTGCAATAACTTACAGGGTTTCCTTCTGTGATATTGCCCATCGGGGTACTTATTTTAATAGAACCATCCTCTTGCAACTGTGGCTTGTCAGTCCACTTATATTTTAATTTTATCAGTGAAGGATTAGCACCGGGGTGCACCACGAAATCGTATTTCAATCCTTGTTTTCCGGTATGCAATACCCAATCTATTCCCGGATAAATATTCTTAATGGTTACCTTTTCATAACTATGTACATTTAAAATTCCATTGGGGCAAATTCCTCCATAATAGTAATCGCTTCGGTCGGTGCTTTCGCCTTCTTGTACAATGTTTTCTTTTTTAATGCTTGCACCTGCCAGTTGCATATCTGCCCGGCAATAGGTTTCGGTAATGCTATCGTTATGCTGTTTGAATTTGAATTGAAGGGTTGAGCTATTTTTCTTTTTATGCTTTTCAAATTTTACAAACATATAACTCAGCCCTGATGTGGTTATATACACATCCATTCCACCTCCACTTGCCTCATACAATACATTGGGCACAGGCTTGCGCTGCATATCCATCATCTGCCCCTTGTTCTCAAGGAAACGCAACCCTGCAGCATTGTTCATCCATTGGGCTGCTTTGGCATGTAATGCCGAATCGTTACTTCCATTACCTGCTGAGGCTTTGAAAGTCAGCGCTTCAAATAGGATACATAAAAATAGAAGTATCTTTTTCATTTGAAGCTTAGTGAAGTACAAAGATATAAAACTTGCAGGGGTATAAGTCTAAACATTATATATGCGTTGGGGTATGCTTACTAAAACGCATAAAAACTGTTTTAGGTTGGCTATAAACAAAAAAAATGCCCTCCGCAATTATTTGCAGAGGGCATTACATATTTATAAGCTATGTTACCTTTGAATTACCAGCTTTCCTTGTCCCAATAAGCTTCCGTTTTCGGAAAGTACTTTGTATAGATAAACTCCGCTTGGTTGGGAAGAGAGATTAACGTTAAATACAGATTGATTGCTTGAAGGTTGTGTATATACTTTTTCTCCAAGCATATTGTATATCTCCACCAAATTATTGCCAATTGGCGCAGTTGGAGCAAAGTTAAACACACCTGTAGAAGGATTAGGATAAACCCCGATAGAACCCGCTATAGCCTTTATGGCACTAACACCCAACAGTGGGTTGGTATAACTGAACAGCACTCCATTTCCGGTTGAACCGCCTGCTGCACCCAATCCATACAAGGTTTCTCCTGAAATAACCAATCCGTTTACTTCGCACAAATAACCCAGGTGGTTCATATCATATAAATCGCGATAGCTGCCCCCGTCGGTATTGATAGAAAAAATACATCCGCTGTCTTTAGCTCCGCCAGCTGCACAAGTGCCAAATAATACATCATTCTTTAATGTTAATGGTCCGTAGCTAAGCTCCCCAGTGTTTTTAGTGAAATCATGTAAATCGGTAAAATTTGCGCCGGTGGTATCTAAAGAAAATATACATCCTTTTTCAAAAGCGCCTCCACCAAGGGTCACACCATATAACGAGCCGCCAGATGTTACTAAACCGCCAACAGGCTCTGCACCATTGGGGCCCGAAAAATCGAAGATATCCTTATACTGGGCTCCGCTGGCTTGTATGGAAAATATACATCCTGAATCGTGTAGTCCACCTTGCACACCTATGCCATATAATGTATTGCCTTTAGCAACCAACGGACTAAGCGGAAATGAACCATTAGCACCCAGGAAATCATGCAGGTCGGTAAAGTTGTTACCGGTGGTATCTATCGAAAAGATAACTCCCCTACCTAGTGCTCCGCCGTATACCGCGGTACCATATAGTTTACCGTTTACCATAATCATTGGTGAAATTGGTTCGTATCCGTTAGGTCCTACGAAATCGAACAAATCTTTGAACCCGGAACCATCGGCATGAATGGTATAAATACAACCGCTGTCATATTTTCCGCCCAGGGCGCAGATGCCATATAAGTTATTGCCACTTCCTACAAAGGAACCCACCGGGTTTTTACCTGTTTTGCCTGTGAAATCGTGCAAGTCGTTGTATCCGGTGCCATTCGTATCTATCGAAAAAATGGTTCCGCTGTCAATAGCTCCTCCATACGTAGCCGGACAATATAACACCCCACCGTTCAGGTAAGGCGTGCTATAAATAGGTTGCGAGCCATTGGTACCGTTAAAATTGAGCAGAACTTTAAATTGTCCCATGGCTGCCCCAGCCCATAGGCAAAGTGATACTGAGAGTATCATGTAAGCATTTTTCATGATTGTTGAGAATTTAAGGGTTTGTATTAAATGTAAATTTAAGTTTTTTATTGATGACAAAAGTATATCTGCTGCATAATTTACAAAAGGGGAAAAATCCCGTTTTGTTACAGTACTTTTAACAGATACCTTATATTTGTATTTGTCAAAAACATTTATTAACGCCATGAGAAAATATCCCCTTACCCCATTTGTTTTATTATTCTTCGTTCTTGCCTCCGCGCTCCAACTACCTGCACAGGCTGTTGCCCCGGCAAGTAAAACGGAACCGCACATAGTACCGGACGATACGGTAATAGCAAGGCTGAACAATAAGCTATATTATACGCTTACCGATAACGGCCATTGGCGTGTAACAGGCGATAACAAGGTTAACTTTTCGCCACTCAATGCGAATGATACGGCGCCCGATATTGCGCTCGATTATATTTCGAGCAAACCATTGTTGGTAAAGCGACTGAGAAAAGGCGATACCATACAGAAGTGCCTGGTAGGTGATATTAAACTGAGTTTTTCTGACTTTACGGATGCAACCCAAAAGAAGAATGGCTTACATAATGTATGCAGCCGCAACCTTATATTTTTGAATTGTGTTTTCAGCAGGGTGCTTGCCGATACTGCCGTACAATTATTGGAAGACGATTCAAAAGAGAAAAAGAAATTGGCCTTTAAGCAGGATATTGTGTTCCTCAACTGCAATTTCCCAAAAGGGCTCGAAATGTCCGACTGCATTTTCGAAAAGAAATTTATACTGAACGGGCAAATTACATCATCCTCCACTTCCTCTATTGACAATTGCGAGTTTCGCGATATTTGCTACATATACAGCACACCCGATTATAACAAAGGAAATTCATATCTGAAAATGAACTCCTGTGTATTCAATGACGCCTGCGTATTTTCTGTTTCCGATAATGATAAAACACATATACTGATTCAGCGCTGCAAATTCAACAGTATATTTTCACTGGGGAAGAGTGTCCCGCAAAATATTTTCAAAAAGATTCATGCCGCTTCTGCCAGTACTAATCCGGTAAAGCGTTCGTATACATATTACACCAATTACACCAATTTCCTTAAGAATAAATACAAGCAGGAATATTGTATCAGCGACGATTCCATAGAGACCTTCTTGCCCGTTACCCGTGTTATCTATAATATAGCTATGGTGCGCTGCAAAGCCAGGATTATTGATATTGCCAACGCATCTATGATGGACTGCTCAATGGAAGATGTGGCCGTTTTGAAATGCATTGATGTTACAGGTTCCGCTTTTGCTTACTCAAGCACCTTTACAGGAAGAGAAGCGTTGGGAGATTTGGATTTCCCCAATAACAATTGTGTTATTTATGCATCGTACAAAAGCTTTTCGCCCGAAGCATTTAACCTGAACATATATATGGAAAAGGTACTTATTCACCCTTTGGTGCATAATTATTTCGATTCCACCACCGACTTCGAGCAGGATAATTCCAACTTCTACAACATGATAAAGGATTATGCCGCCAAAAAATTTACCGACCAGGGTTTTGTCACCACCATAAAGGCCCGTTATGAACATGAACGGGCAGAATGGGAAAGAAGCTACCATTGGGCACATATAGCGCACAGCAGAGGAATTGGCGATTTTATGGTAAGTATTTTTCAGTGGACGCTCGGTTATTTTTTGGAGGTTACTGTTTCTACCGGTTACCAGGGCGAATGGAAGTTTTTCCTGTGGGTGATATTTTTAATTTTACTATTCAGCACCATTTATTATTTCAGGCATAAGGAAGCGGTGATAGATTATCTCAATTCCAGCTTTAATAAAGAGCCAGATAAAATTGAAACATATGCAACCCTTAAGGTATACAAAAGCTTCAACGGAGCCCGCGATTTTATGCGTTGCCTGTGGTTTAGCTGCATGGTGTTTGTTGATCCGCGATTGCCCATTAGCTTTTTCAACCTGCGTGTAGGGCTTTTTGGGTTGGTGCTTGCCGAGTGGCTTTGCGGCCTAACAGCCATTGCATTATTTGTTGTTTTCCTGGCCAGCAACTATCCGTTTATTCATACGCTGATAGGAATTTAGGAGACTCATTTAAAATTTATTAGGGCGTGCCCCAAGCTGCGCAAGGGTCGGGTCCGCCACAGCGGATCCTCATTGCGCTGCGGGCTTTACACTACTATCCCTCACGCGGAAAAAATGTACGGAAATAACGGCTATTGCTTAACTATTTTCCCTTCTCCCACCAAATCACCGTTTTCAGTAATTACCCTGTATAGGTAAATTCCTTGTGGCTGTCCCCTCAAGTTTATTTCTGTACTGCCTGAATTTATATTGGTTTGATACACTTGTTGGCCAAGTACATTGTATATTTCTACTGTATTTAGAGATTGTTTTGCTTCACTGGCAATTACGAGTTCAAATATTCCGTTATTCGGATTAGGATATACTTTTACCTTTTCACCTTCACCTTGTAGCTCGTTAACCCCTGAAGTACTACAAATCTGTACGGTAATAATTACACTGGTATCTTTCGTACAGGCGCCATTGGTAACAATTACCGAATAAGTAGTGGTAGAAGCCGGTTTAACTTCAATACTGCTGGTAGTTGCTCCGGTGCTCCATTTGTACGTACCTCCGCCCGAAGTGTACAAGGTAGTGCTATCGCCCTGGCATATGGTTACAGGTTTGCTAATAGAAGCATTTATAGTACTTACATTAATTAATACACTCGTATCTTTTGAACATCCGTTTGCATGCACAGTCAAAAAGTATACTGTAGCATTGCGTGGCGAAACCGTAAGAGCACTTGTGGTAGCTCCGTTACTCCATTTATATGTACCTCCGCCCGAAGCAAATAAAGTAGTGCTGTCGCCTGCGCAAATATTTTCTTTTCCTGCCAGCGAAATGGAAGGAAGAGGAGTAACATTGATCTTAGCAGTAGTATCTTTCGGGCAGCCATTTTTAGTAACTGCCAGGGTATAGGTAATAGAATTATTTGGCCTAACAGTAATAGAACTTGTAGTGGCTCCGTTACTCCAATTATAAGTTCCTCCCCCGGTAGCGCTCAGGATGGTGGAATCGCCTGCACAAATAGTATTGTTGTTACCCGATATGGAAACAGGAGGTGCAGAATTTACTGTAACGAATATGCTTGTGTCTTTTGAGCATCCTTTTGTAACTTTTACCGAATAGGTAGCAGATACATTGGGCAAAACAATAATGGAACTTGTAGTGGCTCCATTGCTCCATAAATAGGTTCCGCCACCCGATGCTGTTAAGGTATCCGGTGTTCCAGCACAAATAGGTGTTTTCCCTTTTATTGTTATACCAGGTAATCCACCTGATTTTATAGTTATTGTTCTTGTTACGGTATCATTTCCTCCACAAGCGCTAACTACTAGCGTTACCTTGTATGTGCCCGGATTAGCATAAATAATAATAGGATTTTGGCTATTAGAAATAGCAGGGTTGCCTCCCTGGAATGACCAGGACCAAGTAGGGTTAACAAAAGTAGTAGTTGCTGCAAAAAGTGCTGTATCAGCATTACAACTGATAGTATCGCTCACGGTAAATTTTGAAGAGGGGTTGAATTCCCAATAATCATTATGGTAACTTCCAAGACTATCTACACCCGTTCCCATATAAAACCGGTTATTAACAACAAAAGCAACTGTTTCCGATCTTTCCATTTTTCCCATATCAGTAAATTCACACCAATTCTTTGTTACTGTGTCGTATACCCATCCTTGAGTAAAAGTATGAATAATAGAATTATATCCGTTGAATACATAGGCTTTACTTCCTTTGACCCAGGTTCTTGAACTTCCTGTAACGCCGGGATTATAATTTGGAATGTTTGGAATAGAGGTCCAGGTATCTGATGCAGTATCATATTTATAGCCAGTAGCATGTACAAAGCTTCCATCCCATCCGCCCACATAGTATCCGTGATTTCCAATAACCCATGCTGCTGCTGCATCCACTTGGCCAGAGGGGGGATTATTAAGTTGTTTCCATGTATTTTGGTGGGCATCATAAACCCATAGGTCTCCAATATAAGGAGGACCGCCTGTGGAGCCGCTAATGATATATGCCTTATGGCCAATTACAAACCAATTGGCATCATCCCGGCCACTGCCGGGGAAAGAAGCCATTCGTGTCCAGTTATTGGTTATTGTGTCAAATCTCCAAAAATCATTTTCACCAGTTCCTCCCCAACCCAGCCCTACATATCCTTTGCCTTCAATTGAAAAAGCAACTGGGCTATATTCGTAGCCTGCGCCCGGATAATTGACCATTTTGGTCCAGTTATTGGTGGTTTGATCCCATTTATAAAAATCATTATACGAGTTATTAGCGTCCGTACCACAGCCTATGAATCCATAATGTCCTATGGAAAACCCAACGGCATAATAGCGGGCAGCACCAGGGAAATTAGCTTTCTGTGTCCAGCCAGCTTGACCATACAAGCTCCATGAGCAAAATAAAAGAACAGACAGGCACAGAATAAGTCTTTTCATGAAATTTTATTTGAAGCTACAAAGATAATATAAAAATATTCTTCTCTTTTATGAAACATAGTTGCCTCTGCAAAGCTTTTCATTTTAGCAGAGTTACTTCGCCAGTATAACTATGTTGGGTATCATTCCAATCGGTGGTAGTAATAATATAAACATAACTGTCTTCCTGCGAAATAACCCCATTGCCATGTAATGTTCCATCCCACCCCTTGTTGATGTCTGTACTATGGAAAACTTGCATTCCCCACCGGTCGAATACATACATTTCAAAGCTTTTTATATAGGTGCCTTTAGCTGCAAAAATATCATTTACCCCATCTTCGTTAGGAGAAAAAGCACTCGGGATATATAACGTATAAAGCGGAGAAATAAAAATGCAATTGGTCGCAGTATCAATACAGCCTTTGTTATTTTCTACTACGAGCTGGGGACAATAGAAACCCGTATCTTGGTAGGTATGAATAGGGTTTATAATAGAAGTTTGAGGGGAGAGAGATTGCCCATCGCCGAAACTCCACCAACGGAATGCAATGCCATAGCTATCGTTTGAGTTATCGGTAAATTGTACTGTAGGATTAAGAATAGTAACCGGTTGAGGAGCGTAAGTAAAGCTGGCAATAGGTTTGCTATAAACGGTAATCATGTTTATCTTATCAAGCGTTGCACTACAGCCGCTATCCGATATAGCCGTTAGGGTTATATTGTATTCCCCATTTGAAGGGTAGCAATAAATCGGGTTTTTTGCTGAAGAAGTGTCTCCGTTTCCAAAAGTCCATACATATTGCCTTATACCCCCCTGAGATATGGTTGTATGATTTCGAAATTGTATACATAAGGGTGCGCAGCCTTGGTCGAAATCAGCATACATGCTTATTGCAGGCGAGGGGTTTGCATACACAGAAAGCGCTGCGGTAGTAGTAGAGCCACATCCGTCTACTACGGTAACGGTATACATAGAACTTCCCATGGGCACCACTGTAATGCAGTTATTTGGTAGTATTTACAGGTTGCCATAGATAAGAAACACCATCAATAGCTCCGATTGCATTTGCACAAAGTGTAGTTGAAGCACCTACGCAAACGGATTTTTTTCCGTCTATTTCAACGGCAAAAGAAGGTCCGTATTGAAGAATAATGTCGGCACTTGCTGTGCAGCCATTTGCATCTGTCACTATCACAGAATAGTTATTAGTTCCCGTAGCTGTAATGGTAGCTATACCGGATGTGCTACCCGAACTCCAGGCATACTTATAGGGCGGGGTTCCTCCCGTTGCACCGGCGACAAGATTTCCGGTACTGTCTTTGCATATGATCTTTGGTTCGCTGATAGAAGCAAGTAATTGCAAAGGCTCTGTAAGCGTAACAGACGCAGTGGCAATACATCCCAAGGCATCAGCTGCTTTTACGGTATAAGTCAGAGCAAATAAACCCGATGCGGATGCATTTGTGCTGCCGCCGGGTGTCCACAAATACGTATACGGATTTACTCCTCCGCTTGCTGTTGCGGTGGCGATTCCGTCATTTCCATTGAAACAGCTTACATTTTTAACCGAAGAGATGGTGACGCTAGTTGTTGTAGGTTGGGTTATGCTTACTGCACTACTTGCCGTACACTGGTTGTTATCGGTTATGCTGATGCTATATGTTCCTACACTCAATCCGGTTATAGTTGCCGTAGTTTGATTAGAGGGAGACCAGGAATAGGTATAGGGGCCTGTACCTCCGCCGGCTGTAGCAGTTGCACTTCCATTGGGCAAATTACAAGAAGCATGAATAGCGCTGGTATTAATGGATAGGAGAGGCGGTTGGGTAATAGTTGCTGTTGCGGTGGCGGTGCATCCGTTCAAATCAGTTACCGTAACAGTGTAGGTTCCGGGTTTAAGCCCTGTTTCTGTTGCATTAGTTCCCCCGGGGTTTGTCCAGGAGTAACTATAAGGTGCAGTTCCTCCACCTGCCGTAACTGTAGCGCTTCCGGTTCCGCCATTGCATACTATGTTGTTTAGTGAACTAATGGTAGATGTTAGTTGCGCCGGTTGAGTTATAACTATCGATGTACTGCCTGTACACCCTATAATATCAGTTATTCCAATAGTATAAGTTCCTACACTTAGCCCTGTTACATTACTGGTAGTTTGTTTGCCGGGATTCCATAAATAGGTATATGGCGATGTTCCTCCTGAAACGCTTATGCGGGCGCTCGCTAATTGTCCTTTGCATGGAATATTATCAATAGTATCTGTTGCTATAATTTCCGGAGGGGCTGTAATGGTTGCAGTGGCTGTTGCGCTGCATCCATTCATATCTTTTACAGTAACAGTAATGGTTCCGGCACATAATCCGGTAGCCACGTCTGTGGTTTCTCCGGAGGGAGCCCAACTGTATGTATAAGGTGAACTTCCGCCTATAACATTGGCCGTAGCGCTGCCTATACAATTTCCGTAGCATTGTTCATTGGCTGTAACATTTATTGCAACGCTGTTTATATTTCCGGCTATAACATGTATTGTTTTTGAAACAGTGTCCGGTCCTCCACACGCAGTTATTATTAAAGTTACCGTATAGGTTCCCGAATGTGAATAAAATATGTCAGGGTACTGTAGGTTTGATGAGGAAGGGCTGCCTCCCGGAAATGACCAACTCCAAGAAGAAACAATATAAGACGTACTATCGCTAAATTTAACCGAGTCATTAGTGCAGGCAATAGAGGTATCCGTTACATTAATTTTTAAAACGGGAGTATACTCCCATAAATCTGCCAAATAATGCAGATTTGTGTCTTGACCGGTACACATATAACCCCGATTGTTAATAGAAAAAGCAACGCCATTTCCCCGATCTATTTTAGAAGCAGCTATGTAATTAAACTCACACCATACTTTTGTAACGGTATCATACATCCAGCCATTCCGGAGGCCTGCAGCATTGCAATTAGCACCTGTACACAAGTACGCTTTGGAACCACTTACCCAAGCGTCTGGTTGTTCGGTTATACCACCTGGGGGAGGAACATTGGCAATTTTAGTCCAGGTATCTGAAGCAGTATCATATTCATACATTTGTTGAGTGCAACCCGGATACCACCCATCTCCTGCATAACCATGGTCTCCAATAGCAAAAGCGATAATTTCCTCTACTTTTCCTCCTGGCCAATTGTTTTTTTGTGTCCAGGAATTTTGATGGGCATCATATTCCCAAACATCTTGGAAATAAGGAGGTCCGCCTGTGCTACCTGCAATCACATAGGCTTTATGCCCTATAACAAACGCTTCTGCATCATATCTTCCAATACCAGGGAAGTTAGCCATTTGAGACCACGAATTAGTCAAAGTATCATAAGACCAGAGGTCAGTTGCCCCATGGGCACCTGTCCAACCCAAGCAAACATAACCCTTGCCTTCTATGGTGAAACCTGTTGCACAAAGAGCACCGGCTCCAGGGTAATTAGGAATAGATGACCAGGTATTAATTGTTTCATCCCATTTATAGAAATCATAAAGGTTAGAACCATTGTTTCCTGTACCTACAAATGCATAGTGGCCAATTGTAAATACTGCATCATAGGCTCTTGCTGCCCCTGGAAAATTGGCTTTCTGTGTCCATGCAGGTTGTCCGTTTAAACTCGATAAACAAAAGAAAAAGACAGACACACAAAAAATAATTCTTTTCATGAAATAACTACCTTATCATTAGTTATACGAAAATAGGTATAAAATCGTTGGGTAAAGCAAATTAAATATCTGAAAGAATAAGATTATCTTAATATCTTCTTAACTTTCCGTTTTCATCGCTTCCCTTCGAAATTCGGCGCACAGTATAGCAGTTGCCATAGCGGCATTCAGCGATTCGGCACCGCCTTGGTACGATGGTATTTTAATAGCATTCGTAATATATTTACCCAGTTCGGGTGAAATACCGTTCGATTCATTTCCTATTATCAGCAGCCCGTTTGTGCTGAGGTGCTCTTTTAAAATGCTGGTCCCGTCGAGCTTGGCCCCATATACAGGTATTTTTTTTTCGGCACATTCCTGCAATATAGCGCGCAGGTTTTTATAATCCAGTTGAACCCGTGCAATAGAGCCCATGCTGGCTTGCACCACTTTGGGGTTGTAGGCATCTACGCATTCGGGGGTGCAGAAAATATGCTTTATGCCAAACCAATCGGCAATGCGGATAATGGAGCCCAGGTTCCCGGGGTCGCGTATATCGTCCAGCACTAGCGCAAGTTCCTGTTGCATGTCAGGCATGGTGTAAGTCTCTGTTGGTATGCGGCACAGAGCCATAATATTGGGCGGCGTAGTGAGCGTGCTCATCTGCTTCATCTCCACTTCGGTAACTTGGGTAAATGGCTTGTTGCCAAAATAATTTCCCGAACCATATACATGCACCACCTCAATGGCAGTCGATTGCAGCAACTCATCCACAATTTTCTTCCCTTCGGCAACAAAGAGATGCATTTGCTCCCTGTTTTTTTTCAGCCCGAGCGACTTTATCAATTTTATTTGTGCCTTCGAAATCATTTTACTTTTTACTTTTCCCTTTATTCTTTTTACGCTCCTTTCCCTTCGTCATCGCCTTGCGCACACTTCCTTCTTTTAATAATAATTTTTCTGCTTCCGCAGCACTTATGTGCAATTCATTTACGAGCATGCGTGTGCCCCGTTTCACTAATTTATTGTTCGACAGTTGCATATCTACCATGCGATTGCCCTTTACCCGGCCGAGTTGTATCATTACGCTGGTCGAAATCATATTCAATGCCAGCTTTTGAGCTGTACCGGCTTTCATGCGGGTACTGCCCGTAACAAACTCCGGACCCGTGAGCAATTCCACCGGATAATCTGAATTAGACGACAAAGGCGAATTTTCCGTGCAGCAGATGGAGCCTGTTGTAATTTTGTGTTTGCGGCATTTGGCTAAAGCGCCCACCACATAAGGAGTAGTGCCCGAAGCGGCAATGCCAATCACCACATCTTTTGGTTTTATTTTATACTTCTTTAAATCTTTCCAGCCTTGTTTGGTATCGTCTTCGGCAAATTCCACGGCTTTGCGTATGGCGGAATCGCCGCCTGCTATAAGGCCTATCACCAACCCTTGCGGAACCCCGAAGGTAGGCGGGCATTCCGATGCATCTACTATGCCTAGCCGTCCGCTGGTGCCTGCGCCCATATAGAAAAGCCGTCCGCCCTGTTTCATTTTCGAAACAATTTTTATTACTAATCGCTCTATTGCAGGAATGGCTTTTTCTATGGCAAGGGGTACTGTTTTATCTTCTTTATTAATATTGATAAGCAATTCGCGCACCTTCATTTTTTCGAGGTGGTCGTAATGCGATGCGGTTTCGGTAAGCGGGAGTTTCTTCAATTGTAAATTGTTAATTGTTAATGGTAATTCATTCAGCATTTACAATTTAGCATTTAGCATTATTGTAGGGGAGGAGGCTCAATTTTATCGGCTACCACAAAGGCGCCGGGATAATCTTTGCGAATCTTTTCGAGGAAATCTACTGCTTGCAACCTGTTGCGAAAATCGCCTACGCTAATACGGAAATAAGGTTGCTTATAGGTAATGTAAGCGGGTACACTGGGATATCTGCCTGCAAAGTCAGATTGCATTTTATCAACGGCATTCTTCTCCTGGCTAAAGTTTATTTGAACCCGGAAGCCCGGGAATGTGCCGTGATTGTAGCGTTGGTACTGGTAAATTTTGTTTTCGGTATTTTGAACCGCTGCCGGAGCATAAATATGTACGCTGGTATCGGGCATGGGCTGCACGGGTATAACTACAACCATCGGGGTATGTACTGAAGTATCGATATGTGTCATCTTAGCCGTATCATTCACCTGGGCTATGGCGCCGACACTTACGGAGAGGCAGCTAAAGGTTACCAGCTTTTTCATGAAGAAGAGTTGGAATTAGAGCTGGCTCCTATTATCCATACCATAACCCAGCCCAGCAGAAAAGGGCTGGTTACTTGAATTGTCCAAGGTTGGAAGATAGCCACTAATGCACAAATAGCCGCTGTGGCTGCAAAGCCTTTCACGGCTATGCTCTGGGTTTTATTTTTGATTAAACGGAATGCCATAATGCTGCAAAGATAAAAAAGAGTTAACTAACAATAAACAGTAAACCACTATACCGGATTTTAATTTAATCGGTTGTGCAACGGAGTCATGCCATTTTAACTTTGTCAACTATAACTTTTACAGGATATATAAAAGGCTAAGAGGTACCCTGCTATGGGCGCTTGAGTAGCTAATGATACTAAGGAAATGGAGTTATACTAAATTAATAAATATATATAACACCCCCACGTCATTAATATAGTATAACTTGTAAGAAATTATCCCCTTATGACTGATAAAATTGTCATAGAAATGTGTCTCTGGTGCAGGTTATCATTTAATGTAAAAGAGTTACACCCTGTAGAAATATACAATTCTCCCATCGAGTTTTATATATGTGATATATGTTTGAAGGATAATCCTCTTGTAAAAATACCGGCGCCTTTTGAATTGTAATTTCTTTTAACGGAGGAACACTATCTGATAGCTGACATAGATTCCGGGGGCAATGGTTATGAACCATAAACTATAATTGAGGTAACTTGTATCTCATCTCTTATAGCTTATATCTTTTATCTTATTAATTGTACAAAGCCTTGTTTCTCTGTTGAACGGCCATCTTTACAGGCAGATCTGATGATGTAATAATACACTCCTGCAGGCGCATCGGCTCCGCCTTTTGTTTTCCCATTCCAGGCTTGGACGGGGTCGACAGAACTAAACAACTCTTGCCCCCAGCGGTCATATATGGAGATGGAGTAGGAGGCAATATCATTTATCTTAACTTCAAACAGGTCGTTCACCCGGTCGCCATTGGGGGTAAACACATTGGGCACATAGTAATTATCGCATACGTCCTGCACCAATACCGTTAGCACTCTTTCTATTTGGCAGCCCAGGCTGTCTGTTCCAATAATGGTATACGTAGTAGTTACCGAAGGCGATGCAATTACGTTGGGGCAAGTATCGCAATTAAGCCCTGTGGGCGGCATCCATTTATAATGAACCGATAACTGGGCATAGAGGTTTACTGCACCTCCGTATAGAATAGCGGTATCGCAACATGCAAAGAGGCTGGGGTCAACTACCGTTACTGATGTGGTTGCCGATACTGAACATCCTTTTGTAACAGTTACTGTATAGGACCTCGGAGTAAGCGGGCGTACCGTAATGCTACTATTGCTGGAGCCTGTGCTCCATTGGTATGCTCCGCCGCCGGTGGCTGTAAGGGTAACACTGTCGCCTGCACAAATTTTTTGGGCCTGAGTTATGGTTATCTGCGGAAGAGGTGTTATTACTATGGTTGCGGTGGCAGAGTCGGTGCAGCCTAAGGTGTTGGCACCAATAACCGTATACGTGGTGGTGACGCTTGGGGTAGCAGTAGGGTTATTGCAACTGTCGCAACTGAGCGCTGTAGCCGGAATCCACCGGTAAGTATGGGCCCCGCTTGAAAAAATGGCAATGGAACCTCCTGCACAAACAGAATCTTTTTTAGGATTGATAGTAAGAACAGGCAGCGGCACTAACTTAATGGTAAGCGAATCTCTCGAAGAGCATCCTGCCGAATCGGTACCTATAACTGTATAGACAGTAGTAGTGGTGGGCGTAGCAGTCGGGTTGGGGCATCCGGTGCAACTCAAGCCGGGTGGGGGAGCCCAGGAATATGTTTTACCGCCTGAGGCCAGCAGGTGTACGCTGCCGCCGGGGCATATGCTATCGGCCGGAGGAGCAATGCGGATGGTGGGTAGGGTAGCACCCGGAATATTGAAACAAACCGTATCGAAGCACCCTGCCTTGTCGGTTACCAATACACAATAAGAACCTCCGCTAAGGCCCGATATGGAGTCGGTGGTGGCGTGGTTGCTCCATAAATAGGTGTAGGGAGAACTGCCCCCCGTTACCAGCACCATAGCAGAGCCAGTTGAATGACAGGTTTGTGGCGTAAAATGCTTGGTTATAAACAGGCCTCCACCGCCGGAAGGAACAACAATATTTGTATCGGAATAGCTAATAGGCGAACAGCCAGTTGAAATGGTAACGTTATAAGGGCCAGGACAAAGGCCTGTAACAGTCCCTGTGGTTGCCCCATTACTCCAGTGATAGGTTAAATTGGTGGTATCTGCCTGCCCGCATAGCGAAAGCTTTACTGAAATAGCTCCATTACATTGGCTGCAATTAGTTGGTCTAATAAATTTGCTAATGCTGTAATTGGGTGTGTTAGGAAAGTGTAAAGATGCGATAAAGCCACTGCCCGATGCCAGCAAATTTCCATTGCCGGCCGGATATAAGCAATACACAGGGCCTGTGGTAGCAATATTGGTAATGGGATGTAGTAAAGAATCGTATTGGTAAACGGCAGTTTGTCCGCCTGCATAAACATTATTGCAGGCATCAATATAAACGCCCGAGTTACCTTCTTTAATACCTCCCGGAATTTTTACCGATGCAAGTAATGCGCCTGTATTAAGATTCCGTTTTTTCAGTGAATCGCCGTCGGATGTACAGAAGAATGCTTTTCCGGCTGCTATACCGTTCGCACCCGAAGTGGGGTTGGATCCGTCGGCATACGAAGGACCATTATATAAAAGGTTATAACTGCTGGGCACAGAAAATATTCCGGCAAAAGCAGGAGTAACTGCCAGGGCAAAGTTATTGGCCGTACACGATAAAAAATAGAGATTGCCATTGGGAGCCCAGGCTATATCGCGGGGCTCGGAACCATTGGTGTTGAGCTGAACAGAGCCTGTTATGGCTCCTGTTGCCGTATCGAGATGCGAGATAGATTCAGCCGGAATGGCACCGGCGCTATAGCCACAGCCTAAATAAAGGTGTGTGAAACTGCAATCGAAACTCAGCAACCAGTATTCGTATGTTCCATTCTGCACCTTCCATACAACAGCCGAAGAGGGACTTATTTTTTGGATAATGCCATCGCAGCAGCCTTCGGTTATATAGGAATTTCCGGCCGGGTCTACGGCCAGGTCGCCATACCAGCTCGAAGCACTGGTGTAGCTGGTAACAAAGGTCCATACCGGTGTACCCGAAGCCGTAAACTTCCGCAGTTGCCATGCGCTGGAATTGCCGCCGCCGCCGTAAACATAAATGTTTCCCGCCAGGTCTTTGGCTATGTCAAATGCCACATCAACGTTTGTGAAATGAGGGTCAACCACCCAGGGATCAATGGTGATTTCTTTGCTTTTATTGTAATTGCTTATATCGAAAGAAACAATATTTTTATCTGCTGTAAAAGAAGAAGAAATGGTTTCTTTGGTGCCTGAATAAAAAGTGTGCGGTATGGAATCAACCAGTTCATTTCCTTTTAATCCATTTAATTGCACAATAAGGTTACCTGCTTTGTCTTGCGTTAAAGGGAGAAATCCGTTGTATTGCATTTTTATCATGCTTGCATCGGCTCCGGGATGAATTATCAGTTCATACCTAATTCCATTACCCTGTTCCGGAAAGAAATATTCCGCATCAATGCCCGGGTAAATATTGTGGTATGTAAGTTTTTTAAATGCATTGGCACGAATGGTCTTTTTAGTTTCTCCCGCTTCGTATGCATAATAATCGGGTTGTTCCTCACCTGCATCAATGGTTACGTTAGGGTTGGCATTAAGCCATTGCATATAGCCTGTATGGCTATCGGGCGTGAGAAAATGCGTTGACTCAGGGCCGGTTTCGCCATCCTTGTCCTTATCTTGCCGCACTCTTACATGGGTGTAGTGATATATAAGCCCGTGCGGGGTAAAATACAATTCGGTTTTTCCGATGGTTGCCCGGAAGAGTATCTTCTCGTTACCGGGGTTCTCAACCGTAAATTGTCCGCGGTTTTCAATAAATATTTTAGAATCGAACGGGGCTTTTAACCAGGTAGCACCTGCCTGTGAAACGGAACCCTGGCCATTGCAAAGCGAAAAACTAAAAATGAATAATGAAAAACAGAGTAATAGTTTTTTCATAATGAGACTTTTATGAGTTACTCATGCGAATATACCGATTAACCCGTTGGCAAATAATAAATAAAAGTCAAAATATAGTTACCGTTGCACTACGAGCTTCCCTTCTCCAACTAAATTACCTGTTTCAGAAATTACACGATATAGATAAATTCCGTTAGGCTGATTACTTAAATCAATTGAAAATTGAGAGTGGAGAGTGGATAATTGGGAATACACTTTTTCGCCTAACATATTATAAACTTCTATAATATTCTGTTCATTTTCCATTTTCAACTTTCCATTGTCAATTAGTGTGAAAACGCCATTGCTCGGATTGGGATAAACTTCTACATTTTCACTTTCTTCTTTTATATTACTCACTCCTGCCGGACTGCAATTTGCTGTATAGTCTCCACCTGTCCATTCAGCCACATAAGGTAAGCTATCCCCGTCTATTGTCCAAAAGCCTCCACCTATATATAAGCTGTCTTTATAACTACAAGCTGTCAGAATGTTATTATCAAAATTACTACCTAAGCTGCACCATTTACTGCCATCCCAACAAGCAATAGAACTGGCGGCTATGCCGCCAGCCATTGATAATTCGCCCATTGCATAAAGCTTATTATTATAAACCAATAAGTTAAATATTTCATAATCGGTTCCGCCTCCTACATCACTCCATTTTGTTCCATTCCATTTTTGAATACAATTACCTACATTTCCATCCGATTTGAAAAAATAACCTGCTGCATACAATTCTCCATTATATACTGCTATTGTGTTTATCCAATCATTTTTACCTATAACACCGCCTCCTATAGCGTTCCAGCTTTTTCCATCCCATGATGATATAAAGTGAATACTATCTTGTGCAAAGCTTCCTGCAACATATATACTTCCATTGTATTCACAAATAGAAGTAATTTCGGAAAAATGTATAAGATTTGGAAAATTTAAACTGCTCCAATTTGTACCGTCCCAACAGGCTATACCTATACAAGGAAAACCTGCTACGGTATCAAATGCTCCTCCAACGTATAGTTTATTGTTTATTACCGCCAATGCTGCAACGAATGTATAAAAATTTTTGGTGAAAGGCCGGATAGGCATGGTGTCCCATTTTGTGCCATCCCAACTACCTATATATAATGCAGGTACCTTTCCTAATGAAGTAAATAATCCGCCTACATATAATTTATTCTGGTAGCTTGTTATAGCAACTGTGGGATCCGGATAGAAATTCCCAGTAAGATGCTGCAGACCATCTATTCCGGCACCCATTGAGTCCCATTGTGCCCCATTCCACCTTGCAATACCTTGTATATGTTTATTGTAAACAAAGTCAAATTGCCCTGCTGCATACAAATAATTATTGTCAGCGTACATTGTTTCAGGAATAAATTCACTACTTCCACTTATTTTTTTGCCCACTGAATCCCATCGCAGTTGGGAAAATAACGAATTGCCTCCTATCCAAAAGAATAGGAAGCAACATAAAGCTATCTTTCTAATGTTCTTCATTCGAAAATTATTGCAATTTAGTAATTTTAGCATGTTCAACCTGGTTTCCATGTATTACTTGTAATATGTAATTCCCATTTGGCAGGTTAGCTAAGGGGATTTGTTCGGTAATAACAGCGGCAGATTCATACACTACATTTGAATAAATGGGCTCACCCAACAGGCTATATAAGGTAAATTGGACATTCCCGGGTTGTTGTATACATATCTGCACGGTAACATTATCGTTTGTGGGGTTAGGATATACTTTTATATTTTTGGTAACAGGTGTACTTAATTCATTTACGCCGGTGGGAATACCAGAAATATTAAACCCGGAAATATAGGGAACACTTGTGGCGTTGCCTGTGGTGGTTTGCAAGTAGGCTTTAGTGTTGGGCTGCACAAAGGGATATGTCACGAAAGCAGCAGTGCTCCCGACTGCATATAGTTTTTGGTTCTGATATGCTGCAATTCCATACCCTGCAGAATTAATGTTACCACATGCTCCATAAGTACCCCAGTAATATCCTCCACCGATATTAAAAGCTGCAATAAAGCCCTGATAGTAACGGGCTATAGAGGGAGGAGTCACCTGATAATATGCTCCGGCCGGCTGGCTTGCCGGCCAAATCATAGCACTATCATTGCTCATCACATCCCCTGTTATATAAACATCCCCATTGTTATCTGTAGTTATAGCTGCGCCGTCAATATCACCGACCCCACCGAAAAAAGTAAACCATGCGAACCCCGATGTGTTATTAAATTCAGCGATAAACGCATTTCCGTTTCCTGTGACATTGTTTCCGTTTGTATTCTGAAGATACATCCATGAATTATTGTTTGCTGCAAATTCTCCCCATGAGTAGCTGTAAGAGTGTCCTGTTATATAGACATTGCCATATATATCTACAGTTATTCCATTCGCTAAATCTTTATACGGTCCTCCCAAATAAGTGGAATATGCCATATTACCATTTACATCGAATTGGGTATATATCATATCTGTCCTACCTGAATATCCGTAATCGGTCGTAGGATAATCTGCGCCCGAAGCCCCTGCCACATAAAAATTACTGTTTTGGTCTACAGCGCAACTATTGAAGCCTGAACTGTCCAGATGTGGTTGCCCCATATCTACACCCCAGGTTCGCACATAAGCACCTGAAAAGGTATTAAAATAGAACTTTGCAATAAGGGCTGAGCCATTGGAGTCGTTATAGGCTCCTGCCGCATAAAGATGGGGAGATGCAGTATCAGCATCACCTACTATATAAACCTCTTTTCTCAGTTTATCAACAGCAATGGCATGGCCGCTTTCAATACCAAACCCTCCATAATAGGTGGCCCACAAAGGCCGCAATCCGGTCGGATCTATTGCCAATATAAACGCATCTGTATTAGGACCTGAGCCGGTTCCGTTTAGAGTACCCTGCATATAGGAACCACCAGAATAATTTGCTAAAGGAAAGTTAGTTGAGTTGGTACTTCCGGTAACATATACATTGTTATTTGCATCGGTAGCTATACCAAGTCCTAAATCCATCCCACTTCCTCCATAATAGGTTGCCCACAATACACTATCAGTCGCTCCATTAAATTTTACAATTACAGCATCCGTGTCTCCTTTGTATCCTTTAAATTGAACAAAGGAATTTCTTACTGGAAAATGAGTAGCATTGGTATATCCAACAGCATCTATATTTCCTGCCGCGTCCGTAGTTACTCCCCTAAATAAACCGTTATTGCCTGCATTTGTTCCTCCATAATAAGTGTTCCAATCCATATTTTGTTGGGGAGGATAACTTTGAGGTGAATAGTGTCCTCTGTCAAACCGTATCACAAGTGGTTCGTTAGTATTATAAGAACCTGTATTAAACTTAACGGTATTTGAATTAACCGTTACAAAATAGGGTTGCCAGCTTTTGGGCTTAATAATTCCCGCTGAATCGGTATAGGCATAGGCGGGTGTAAAATTTAAGGTTCCGAATGAGGTATTTACATTCAACCCTCCGCTACCTGTAACGCTTACAGAATTAGCCCCGTTAAATTGTAATTCAATATCGGCAGGGTTCCCTGCCGAATTGCCACCTGATGCAGGGTTGCAGACAAAATAAAATTTTGTTCCGTCGCCATTACTGTATACCTGCATATCTAAGTTGGGATATACATTCTTATATACTAATCTGAAATAGCCCTCTATTTTGGGAACACCGTTTTCAATAAACTCTTTGAAGTAATTCAAATATCCTGCATTGGAATCTTCTTGCATTTTATAAACAGGTTGCGAGGGTTGTACGTATGCACCTGTCAAGGTCATATCTACCCGTTGCATGGAGTCTACACTGCCATATACAAATGACAGAGCCGAATCGGACGCATAGACAGCGGGACAGGCAATATTGGTATAAGCTTTTACATCAAACCGAGGAATATCATTCAAATCGGAAATTTGTCCCCTGTCCTCATAATATAACTGACTTATAGATGGGGCTTCCGAACCTGAATCATTGGGAACAAATACAGGCACGGTGCGAAAACACATTTGAAAATCCCATCGCATGCCGGGGTTACACTCATGAGCTGAAGAGGAATTACATCCCGGCATATTGCTTTGGGCGGGGGTACGGGCAGCCCTCACAAAATAGGAGCTACCCGGATGAAGATGAGATATGTCTATCCTGATTTGATTAGCTCCTACAATATCGGGCATGGGTTCATCTACCAACATTTGCAACGAACTGTTATAAAGTGTAAGTCTATGCACATGAGGCACGGGCATTCCTAAAAATGCAGAGTTTGCTATAATCTGGTTATTGGAATCGGTAGGGATAAATTTGAACCAAACTACGCTGTCGAGGCTGCTGTATGAAGTTGTGGTAAGATTGGTGCCGGGTGAAACGGAAATAGCATTACTGCTGGTTTTACCGTTGCCACTGCTGTTGGGCGAAACGGTATAATGGGCAGTATCGTAGCATCCGTATGTATTGGTTGTGGTAACACTATAGGTGGTAGTTACAGCGGGAGATACAATAATAGTGCTGGTAGTGGCCGAATTGCTCCATAAATAGGAGGAAGCCCCAGGGGAAAGGCTTATCAATGTGTCGTTACTGAAAGTTGTAACCGGAGATAGAGGGCCTTCAATAGTTACGTAAGGAAATGGATGCACCGTAATTGAAACAGAAGCCGAAGCCGTGCAACCATTCGCATCATTCACGGCTGTTACCACATACGCTGCACCATAAGGGTAGGCATTGGTATTTTGACAGGTGGGGCAACTTATATCTGCTACTGGGCCATTCCACATATAACTATACGGAATAGTTCCGCCACTTCCTGTTGAAAATAATGAATCGCTTTGCCCAGGGCAAATAGCTGATGCCTTTGCCGATGCGGAAAGTCCTAATGTACTCGGTTGTGTCACCGTTGCCGAGGCAGATACCGTATTGCCTATGTGGTCCGTAACCCGCACCGTATAGGTGGCAGCCGTTAAGGCAGCGATGGTTTGGGTAGTTCGCCCTACGGGCAGCCATAGGTAGGTGTAGGGTGCAGTTCCGCCCGATGGGGTAGAACTAGCAATACCATTACTTCCTCCGTAACAGCTTACATTTTGAATTACGCTCGCCGAAACGGCAAGCGATTGTGATTTAATTATTCCTGTTAAGAGGAATGCCAGAAAGAGTAACGAAATCTTTCTCATGATATTTGGGTTTTATTTGTTTAGCTTCCAATGTCCCCAATGAAACCACTTCTTTAGTATTCCGGCGTGAGACATTTACCGAATCCGCACTGAGGTACCGCGAAGCACCCAAGAAGTAGAAAGATAAAGCTCACGCCTTAGCGCAAGCATCATCATAATCTTTACTTCTTTGGAAAATTCGCGGTTTTCAGTGCAAGAGTTAGATAACGCCGTATGTTCTATTCGTTTTTGTTTATTCTATAATTATATCCTTTTTGTAGTTTGAGAGAACAAATATAAAAAAATTATTATTCTATTTCACGCCAGTCATTGACTTTCATTAAAATCATTTTTCCATGCGTTAGTTTTGTGTTATGAAAATAATAGAACAATATGCTTAAAAAGTGTCGCAATTTTTCAATTCTATATTATTTAAATACAAATCAATTTGCAACACATTAAAATTCAATAGATTATAAATTCACTAAAATTGAGGTCTATAGTTATTTCATATTAAAATCTATAATTAATCATATTTATTTGGGCCATTAAAAAATTGGAGTAATTAGAGTCTTTTATCTCTGCAATACCAATTTCCCTTCTCCTACCAAATTGCCAGTTTCGCTAATTACACGATACAGGTAAATTCCGTTAGGCTGACCGTTCAGGTTAATTAGAAATTGAGAATTAGGAATTAGAAATTGGGAATACACTTTCTCTCCTAAAATAGTATAAACTTCCACTATATTATTAATCCCTAATTCGTAATTCTTAATTTCCAATTGAAAGAAGCCGTTGCTTGGGTTAGGATAAACTTTTACATCTGCATTTTCTCTTTTTACCTCACTTATAGCTGATGTCGAATTACCTCCGCAGATTTGCCAGCAGGCTACAAAGGGCATGTCATCGCCATAAACCAAAGTATCCGGGCCAAAAACGGTGGTATCGAATAAATCGCCGCCGAGGTATAGTAAGCTTCCAGAGGTATCTACTACAATACCATCTCCGTCATCTTCATTGCCCTCGGTAAATATGCTGCCGCATAGTACATGGCCCGAGGAATCGAATTGCACCAAACCTTCTGCATTAAGCGAAGATGTATTTAACTTAAATGTATCATTCCCAAAACTAAATTGATAGGGACCGCTTCCTTCACCTTGCATCACTATATAGCATCCTCCCCGTTTCCGCATATCGCTGGTTACAGAGTAGCCCTGCCACAAGGTGCTGCCGGGGCTCTGCGGTTGCTGGCCCCATAAGGGTTTGCCATTTTTTTCCGAGAACCTGGAAATAAAAGCAGTGGATTGTAATTTTGTTTCTATCAGCACATCGGGGCCGAAAGATACAGTACCGTTAAATAGGCCTGTTACATAAGCATCTCCGTTCCCATCAACCGAAACAGAATTGGGGAATATGTCAGATGAACCATTCTTTGTTTTTGCCGATGAGGCCCATAAAACATTTCCGGCCGGGTTATATTTTGCTACAAACAAATCGCTGCTGGGGCGCGGTGCCGATAAAGTATCTCTGCCAATTATAATAGAATCTTCAAATGTACCTGCTATATATGGGTTTCCGGCCTGGTCCAGGGCAAGCGATGCCACGTCGCAGGAGCTGGAAGAAGTATAGCAATTACCTGATTTAATCCATAAAGGGTGGCCGGCAGAATTTAATTTGGCTAAATAAAAATTTTGGTTATTGTTTTGCTTTACGGTATCTGATTCGTATACTGCGGTATCGCCCAAAAGGCCTGTTGCGTAAACATTACCCGAATGGTCTGCTGCAATACCATACCCGTATGCAGAGGAAAAAAAAGCGTTAACAAGATTAAATTGTTTTGCCCACGCTAAATTTCCGTTGGCATAGTACTTGGCAATAAAGGCATCTTGCTTGCTATGTCCCGATACCAGTTTAACGGCTCCAAAAATAAGGCTATCATTAAACATGCCGGTTACATAAACATTTTCCGAATCATCTACCGCTATAGCTTTACTCATGGCCGTGCTGCCTTTATCTTCTTTTATTTGTTTGGCCCATATATACTTTCCGGAGGAATTATATTTTACTAAAAAAAGATCCTGCGCACCGTACGATGTTAGTGTATCGTGCCCAAATATCATTTTCTTTAGAAAGAAACCGGTTGCATACGTGTTTCCCTTATTATCAAGGGCTATGGAATGGTCGGTAAATATTTCACCATCGGCTTTTGGGTCGCTTGGTTTTGTTTCTGTTGCCCAAAGCCACTTCTGGCTATATGCGGGTGAAAAGGGCAATAATACAAGAGGGAATAAAAAAAGTAAAGCTATTCTTTTCATAAGGAAACGGATTTAGAGGTTGATACATTCTCTAATACGTTTCTGCTGCAGGATATGTTGGGTATATCTAACTATAAATGATGAGTTATGAACGATGAGTTGTATAGGAATAGTTCATGCTTATTGTTTATCGTTCAATTACCAATTTCCCTTCTCCCGCTAAATTGCCTGTTTCGGTAATTAGCCTATAAAGGTAAACCCCATTGGGTTGGGTACTTAAGTTAATTAGGAATTGGGAATTAGAAATCAGGAATTGCTGCGAGTACACTTTCTCTCCTAAAATATTGTAAACTTCCACCATATTATTAATTCCTATTTTCTCATTCGTAATTTCTAATTGAAAGACTCCACTACTTGGATTCGGATATACTTTCACTTCTGCACTTTCACCTTTTACCTCTGCTACCCCAAGCGTTGGCTCACACTCCCTCCAACGGGCTATAAAAGGCAACTCTCCTCCGCTGGGATAATATGCAAAAGGATTTATAGTATCCTTCCCAAATATCCCTTCGGTAAAAAGGATACCTCCCAAATAAACATAATTTCCTGAAGTGTCTGAGGCTACTCCACTCCAGGTACTTGTATTTCCTCCTCCTGCACAAGGATTAATAGTTGCACATAAAACATTGCCCGATGAATCGTACTTTACTACAAAACTTGGAGTATCGAACCTACCCGTATCATCAATTGATAAAGTATCCTTTCCGAAACAAATTTTGCATAAGCCTACATTTTGTCCCGCACCTGACATAAATACCTCTCCTTTATTGTCCGATGAAAGACCACTTGCCAACCAGGGATTATTATCTAATCTTGTGGGTGTTTTTGCCCATTTTACATTTCCATTGGCATCATATTTTACTATAAATATATTTGTATTATATGCATTGGGGTTAGGATCAGTTAATGTATATGGCCCAAAAGTCAATGTATCCCAGAAGGAGCCTGCTACATATATATATCCAAAATTATCGGCGGCAATACCTATCGGAATAGCAATATTATGAGAACTTGGAAATATGCCTGCTCTTGCCCATTTCACATTACCATTGGTATCGTATTTTACTACAAATACATCTCCAAACGTGGGGCGAGTCGTTAATTTAAATGCTCCAAATGTCACACTATCATTAAAACTCCCGGCGATAAATACTCCTCCGGAATTATTCACAGCAATACATGTGCCACCTGAACCAATGCGACTGTGTCCAGTTGATTGTTTTGCCCATTTTACATTTCCATTGGCATCGTATTTTGTCAAAAATGTATATTCGATGGTATCGGCGCTTAATGTTCCTATAATAGTTTTTCCTCCAAAATATACAGAATCAAAAAATGCGCCTGTAATGTAGGAGTTTCCTTTCCGGTCAGTTGCGAGCGAATTTCCGGCTACAAGGCTTGTCGGACTCGGCACCTGAGATTGTTCTACCCATTTTACATTTCCATTGGGGTCATATTTAACCAGAAACATGTCATTAGCCCACCAACCTTGAGTTTTTAAGGTATAGGAATCAAAGGATATTGTATCGAAAAAATCAGCCATGATATAAGCATTGCCCGCTCCATCCGTAGACACCACGTAACCGTTGCCAATCGCTGAATTGTTATCCTTTTGTTGTGATTGTTTGGCCCATAATACATTTCCGTTTGGGTCAAACTTAACCAGGAAAATATCCTCGTTATTGTTTCCATTGTTCCAAAGATTGTATGGCCCAAAATGTATGCTGTCGCCCCCAAATAATATTCCCGTAAGAAAACAATCGGCTGAATAATCAGTTGCAACTATATTCACACCTAAACCACCTGTACCAGTTACACCATCTTTTCCGTGACTAGCCCAAAACCAGTCGTTAGATTGAGCAGATGAGTAAAAAGGAGAAAGAAGAAAGGAGAAAGTAAAAAGTAAAAAGTATTTCTTCATACTAGAAATAACCATTCAACAAATATAAGAAAATAAAGGGAAGCCCAATTGGGCTTCCCTTTATCAAAGCATTTATTTCATTATAATAACCTTACCGTATTTCAACGGTTGGTTATTACTGAATAACTTCCATATATATACCCCATTGGAAAGTTGAGGATTTGAAATACTCATTTTTCCTTGAGAGTTGGCCAGGTTATATTCTCCTACCATTTGTCCCATGGTGTTGTATAGTTGAACATATCCATTCGCGCCTTTTCCCAAATCGTACTCTAAGGTGAAATTACCGTTATTGGGGTTAGGATAAACCTTTACTTCTGCACCGTTTTCAATTTCTAATTCTGGCACCCCAAGTGTTGGCTCACATTCTCTCCAGCGGGCTATAAAAGGGGTAGGTTGAATTCCTTCATAGGGGGTTACTGTATCATTCCCAAATATTCCTGTTGTTTCCGCCGTACCTCCCAAATAAACATAGTTTCCTGATGTGTCGGATGCCATACCATCAGGAGAATTTCCATTACCCCCGCAGGGGATAATAGAGGCACATAATACATTACCTGACGAATCGTATTTTACAATAAAGCTTGGTAAATCAAAATTTGCAGTATCTATTATGGAAAGTGTATCTGTTCCAAAACAAATTTTACAGAACTTGTTTCCGCCCCCGCTTCCCGACATAAATACTTCTCCTTTGTTATCACAGGAAAGGTCTGTTGCACTCCAACCATTATTATCAAGCATAGTTGCAGCTTTTGCCCATTTCACATTTCCATTCGCATCGTACTTTACTATAAATACATTCGTATTATATGCATTGGGGTTAGGATCAGTTAACGTGTATTGTCCAAAAATCAGGGTATTCCAAAAATAGCCTGCTACGTACACATTCCCAAAGCGGTCAGCTGTTATTCCTTTAGGTTGAGCTATGTTATGAGAACTGGGAATTATTCCCTGCCTTGCCCATTTCACATTGCCACTGGTATCGTATTTTACCAAAAAAACATCCCCAGCAGAGGGTGGGGAGTTTAGCTTGAACGAGCCGAATGTCAGACTATCATAAAAAAAACCTGCAATAAATACACCACCTATATTATTTGCTGCAACGCTTTGTCCAAATGAGCCGGAACTGCTATGCCCGGTAGATTGCTTTGCCCATTTCACATTCCCATTGGCATCGTACTTTACCAAAAAAGTATAAGTAGCACCATTAATTGGTCCAATAAGAGTTTCCGCTCCAAACTTAATGGTATCGAAAAATGTACCGACGATACATGAATTTCCTTCCCTATCGGTTGCCAAGGAATTTCCGAATACCACACTTGTCATACTGGGCACTTGAGATTGACGAGCCCACACCACCTTTCCATCAGGAGCATATTTAACCAAGAAATTATCCTGATAATAGCCTTGATTAGCGGTATCTTCCTGTTGAGTTTTTAAGATATAAGAATCAAAGGACATGGTATCAGAAAAATTAGCCATGATGTAAGCATTTCCCATACCATCCGTTGATACTACATATCCATTAATATCTGTGCTATTACCATTTTGTTGAGATTGTTTGGCCCATACCACCTTTCCATTATTATCAAACTTAACCAGAAAGATATCAAAAGAATTAACAGCATTATTCCGTAAGGTATATGAACCAAAATGGATACTATCCCCTCTCAGGGCTCCTGTATAAAAGCAATTTCCAGCATCATCTACTGCAAGTATGTCCGGGCATATTCCTACCTGTGAAAAACCATTTTTTCCGGAGCTCTCCCACATCCAGTCGTTAGATTGAGCGAATAAGTGAAAAGTAGACAGTAGAAAGTAGAAAGTAGAAAGTAGAAAGTATTTCTTCATACTAGAAATAATCATATAGCAAATATAAGAAAATAAAGGGAAGCCAAATTTGGCTTCCCTTTTAAAAGGCGGTTTTATTTCATGATAATGACCCTGCCATACTTCATGGTATCGGTGTTTGTATAGAGTTTCCAAATATACACCCCGTTGGAAAGTTGGGGATTGGATATACTCATCATGCCTTGTGAATTGGCCAAATTATATTCTCCCACTAGTTGTCCCATAGTATTATACAATTTCACATAACCACTTACTCCTTTTCCTAAATCATATTCCAATGTGAAGTTGCCATTGTTGGGGTTTGGATATAAGTTAAACTGAACATTATCTGTTACCTTCGGAGTCGCCTCTCTCCGGTCTGCTCTATGCGGGGTATTACCTGAACCGCATAAGGAATCTTGCCATGTAACCTGAACCGTATCGTAAGGCGACACCAATGCCCTCGCCATATATACTCCCTGTCCGTCATTTTTAGGGCACAAATCTGATAAGGTCCATAGACCCGATATTTGGGTTGAAGTCAGGGAGTCATTAATCATGAGATTCAGATAGTCTGTGAGTACCGTTTTCAGGTTGGTTTCAATATTACCGGCAGGCGTAATAAGGTTCAGGGTATCTAATATAGCCGTATAACCACCCGATACACTTCCCCCGCCGTTTATATAGTTAATAGAACTATCTACCCTCCATATCCGGCCAAGCGTAGTGGCTTTCATACTATCATTAAAATGATTTAAAATGGTATAAGAAGTTAGCAGGCTTTTGTTCCGCCATAAAACTTCAAGCAGCCCTTCCACATTAAATATCCTGGTAGTATCATCCAACATACCTGCAGAATCATGTCCTTGTCCTACTCTTCCCATATAAGCAATGCTGAAAGAATCGGGAAGCATTGTAAATGCAGATGGAATACTGTCGGAAATGGTACTGTCTATGCCCAAACTATCCACCAAAACAACGGGCCCGCTATGATATATTATGGCCGGACCGGGGCATGAAGAGTCATTAATCGCTGGAAAACCTCCAAAACGAGTTAACGCTATACAGCCACAATTCGGGTAGTAATTACTTGAACAATTACCCACTGAACCTTGATAGTTATACCAAGGAACAGGCCCACTATATGTTACATCGTTTCTACAAGCAAACGCGGTTGTAGTGGACCACCAATTACCTGCAGGGCCAGACCCACCTACCTGATATTTGGAGAATGTACTACTTGAATATTCTATGCCTATGTCATTAGTCCCTCCCGCATTTAAAGTATTACTAACTATTTTACTTAACAAAGTTGACGGAAGGAAATTCCAAATTTGAGTTGGGGCATTAGTAATGTTATTGCATCGCATAGATAAGGCCGGGCTCATAGATTCATAAATACCCACATATTTGGGCAAAGCAACGGTATGGCTGGCATAAAATTCCTGGTAAGGAGCAGTTATATAATTCGCATCAATCCTGGAAGTGTTTCCATTTAAAAACTCTATGCCATCCCCTAAGCAATAATTGGGGTTACATCCTCCGCCCGGAGGGCCCAGGGTTATAACATTATTAAATAGGGTGGCATTATATAGTCCTGTACATTCAATTCCAAAATTAAGGCTTGTAATTCCATTCTTCTGTATTATGTGTTGGGCCGTTGATGAAAATTCAGCATCATAAATGCCATAATAATACGGAGTTTTTGAGATACAAAATGTATTATTTATCGTATTATTATTTATAGTAACTGTTGCAGGCGAATTATTACTCGCCCATATCCCAACCTGAAAATTGGTAATTGTATCGTATGATAAGATTATTCTACCCTTTTTAGTATTGAATTCACACACTACAGCTGCATTGCCCTCAGTTGTATTAATAAATTCATTATCCAACACCGATACATTGTTCATGTTATTAAAAGCCTCTACGCCGCACTTACAATTATGAAATTCATTACGCTCCGTATTTAGCGGGTTGCCCACGGTAAGCGTATTACCATTAACCGAGGTGGCATACACGCCTGTTCCCGCATTAGCCATCAAATTCTGGAAGAAATTTCCATACACCCCCACGTTGCTAGAAGAGGCATAAACGCCATAATCGTGATAATCAAAAAAGCACTTGAAAAAGTTAGTATAACCGCCTACATTTGTTAAGCTGATACCTATATGGCTTTGTTGGTTGGTGTGTGGGCAAATAAGCGTGGTGTTGGTGGCTGATGAGCTCCATACATATTGATACCAATAACAAGGCGGATGCGATGAAAGGTCGCGGCAGGTAAACATACAGTTCACGGCAGAGCCATAAGGATCATATACTATCGGGGTATATAGATTAACTACAATGTCCTGCCAGTTTTTATTAAATATTACCTGATTTAATTGATAGGATCCCGGAGTTACGTTGGCGGTGGTAGTTACACCAATGGCCGCTATGGCGTCTTCAATCATAAGTGGCATAAGGGTGCCCGAAAGAGGAGTAGAAACTAGATTGCCTCCCGGATTAATGATAATTCCCTGCCACATGCAACATCCCGCAGCCGCATGGAAATGCGAACAGGTGGAGGAGGTACTGTATATGTCCAGCGTTTTTCCACTATTTACAATAATAGATGAGCCTGAGGTGAATTGCACATCGCAGGCGGTAAAGATGGTGTTCATATCTATCGTAAATGTTCCATTTATCAAAATGGTTTGATTAAGGAATGAATGTCCCGCCACACTTGCCAGTTGGTTGCCGTTAATTATTTGATTATATTTAGGTCCGCCGACAGAAGTAACAGTACTAGTGCAACAGGGAGCCATGGTAAATGTGGTGGAGGAAGTACACCCGGTAGCTGTATATGTCGCCACACATGTAAGGGTTGCCGCGATTCCTATATTGGCAGTAACCGATGTTCCAGGTGACGTAATGGAATTATTCGTACCTCCATTAACCGACCACGTGTAACTTGCTCCCACAGCGGGATTTGTTACAGTAACCGTAGTTGGCCCACAAGCCATTGCGGGGACGGAAACAATGGGTGCAGGTGGTAAAGGATTAACAGTGACAGTTATCATTGCAATGCTGCTACATGGAGTAGGTCCGGTAACAGTAAGTACATAAGTAGTTGTAATAGTAGGACTAGCTGATACACTAGTACCTGTACCAGGGCTTGTACCACCGCTCCATGTATAAGTATATCCTGGAATAGATGGCGCCACAGTAAGGATAGTAGATTGACCCAGACAAATACTGGAGGGAGAAGCTGTTATGGTAAAAGTTGGTAATTGGGTCATTTCAAATGAAATTTCATTGAGTTGAAAATCATACCCAATACCATTTGGCTCACATGCATCTAATATCTGTAAGTTAGCTACCGTTGAATTTGCTGTCCATATTACACACGTTGGAGTCCAGCTGTTTGTAGCAGCATTCCCGGTCCAAAGAGGGCTGCCTGCGTTTATCTTCATCGAAAGTGTTGCGGGAGGCATGTTTGGGTAGTTAGTTATATTATCTAAATCCATATAATACATTTTAAACTGGTAGTTGGCCCCAACAATCAATCCCGATATAGTTTGCTGCCAAGCAGCAATTGGACATGAACCACTAAAGTTTGGCGGCGAATCACCCCAAAACGAATATGTTTCGGTACCCGGACCTGCGGGAGACATATATGCTGTTCGAAAATACCAATCGGTAGTGCTTTGAATTAAATAATCGGGAAGGTTAGAGCCGAAAAAGCAGTTTGGAGCACCGTAGTTGGTATAACTCATATCAGAAGTTGCACCGCAACTTGGGCTTGCACTTGGCATATCATAACAGGCGGGTGGGCTTGGGGCTCCCATAAAATTCCAATTACAAACCAGGTTAGGGCCACATGCGGTTGCACAAGGAGGAAGTGACATTACAGTGCTAAAAATGCCATACACATTTATACTAAAATAACTCGGATATTTATTACATATCCTGCACCCCATTGTATTGTATTTGGAAATAGATATATAATACCTTGTTCCATGGGTAAGCCCTGCATAATAAACTGTGGGTAATGAATCAGAGCCAAAATGTATACTATTAGAAGCAAGTAAAGTAAGTCCGCTGCAATTTCCTGAATAAAGTTTTAGCGTATGGAGATATTCCGTAGGAGTATCGGCAGGCAACACAGGCGTTGATAATGAAACTACCATATTGGCAGAATCGGCAATGAATGAGAACCACACCGCCGTATCTGGAGAATGAAAGGCATAGTCACTAAAGCTATTGCTAGGTGTTAGCGAAATCGCACTGGTGCAACTGTCCCCCGGAGCGGCTTTTACCTTATTAAAGGTAAGTATAAAGAGGAACAGGAGAAATAAAGCGGGTAATAATGCTTGTTTTTTCATGACATTAAAATTTAATTTTATTAATGATGGCATTTTATCAATCCTTGAATGCATATAAATAGCATTCAAACATTAATTGAATAATTTTTAAAAAATGTAATTGCGCTTCACTCCGGCCGTATACTTAGGTTGTAGAGGACAGGCCTATTCTTAAATAACGAGTTAAGAAAATAGCACCTAAAGTATAGAACCCTTTATCGAACTTCCAAAAGCAAATGTATACTATGAATGTAAAATTTCCAAGAAATAAATGATATATTTATATTAAATATCTGCTATACTTTATTAATCAGTTAGATATAAATTGTAAATGATAAAATGTAAATTCGGTAAAAATTTATCATCTTCCACAAAAGTCAATGACTAATATGTGTGGCATTTGCCACCCATTTATATATACCGGCTAATTGCAACTGGATTCAAACTAAGTGTTGCATATATTAAATTACTGTATATCAGTTTATAACAGCTAAAAAGAGACTTTATACTGTCGCCAAAAGTGTTGCAATTAAGGTTAGAAAAACGTCAAAAAATTTCCGTTTCGGCTTTTTAATTATTTTTGCAGTCCCAAATCAAAAAAACAATATATAATGGCTCTAAATAAGATTACAGAACTGCTTGGTAAAGATGCAGATAGTCTCTTAAACCACAAAAGTACAACCATACCGAAAGATATGATTCATGCTACCGGTCCCGACTTTATCGATCGTACTTTTGCATTGAGTAATCGCAACCCACAGGTGTTAAGGAGTTTACAAGCTATTTACGGGCACGGAAGGCTGGCTAATACAGGCTATGTATCTATTCTTCCCGTTGACCAAGGTATTGAGCACTCTGCCGGAGCCTCATTTGCCCCTAATCCCATTTATTTTGATTCGGAAAATATTGTAAAACTGGCTATTGAAGGCGGTTGCAATGCTGTAGCATCTACCTTTGGAGTGCTGGCATCGGTATCACGCAAATATGCCCACAAAATACCCTTTATAGTAAAGATAAACCACAGCGAAATGCTTACCTATCCTAATAAGTTCGACCAGGTAATGTATGGCACCGTGGAAAGCGCATGGGAAATGGGCGCAGTAGCCGTAGGAGCCACTATTTACTTTGGTTCGGAAGAGGCTACCCGCCAGCTGCAAGAAGTAGCACAGGCTTTTGAACTGGCCCATCAATTGGGCATGGGTACCATTCTTTGGTGCTATTTGCGTAACAACGGATTTAAAAAAGATGGCATAGATTACAGTGCCGCTGCCGACTTAACCGGACAAGCCAACCACTTAGGTGTTACTATACAGGCCGATATTATTAAACAAAAACTGCCTACCAATAACGGCGGTTACAATGCTATTAAGTTTGGCAAAACCAGTCCGTTGGTATATGAAAAATTGACCAGTAATAACCCTATTGACTTGTGCCGCTACCAAATAGCTAATTGCTACATGGGCCGCATCGGACTTATCAATTCGGGAGGAGAATCGAAAGGTGCATCTGATATGGCAGAAGCTGTTACCACAGCCGTAATCAACAAGCGTGCCGGTGGCCACGGACTTATTTCCGGAAGGAAAGCGTTCCAGAAACCGATGAAAGATGGAATTGAACTTCTGAATATGATACAAGATGTGTATCTTGCCAAAGAAATAGACCTTGCTTAAAACAAATTTGGTAATTTGATAGTGTATAAGCTTTTATACTATTTCTCATCACCAAATTATCAAATAGTCAAATTATCAAATTAGATTATGGCCGACAGCTGGTTTCGAAGAATTAAGGAGGGTATAACCACCTCAACCCGGGAGAAGAAGGAAACCCCCGAAGGGCTTTGGTATAAGTGCCCCTCGTGCAAACATATTTTGCATAGCGAGGAGCATGTAGCCAACAGCTTCGTGTGCCCCTCGTGCGGCTACCACGAACGACTCGGCTCTCGCGAATATTTTTACCTGCTCTTCGATGATAATAAATTCACCGAACTTAATGCGAATATAACTTCTGCCGACCCGCTTCATTTTGTAGATACTAAAAAGTACAAGGACCGTTTGAAAGCCACCCAGGGCAGTACCGGCCTTACGGATGCTATGCGTACGGCTGCAGGCCCTATGAATGGCCGCGAAGTGGTGGTGGCCTGTATGGACTTTGAATTTATAGGCGGTTCGATGGGTTCGGTAGTGGGCGAAAAAATTGCCCGAGCCATTGATTATTGCATCCAACATAAATTGCCTTTTATACTCATTTCCAAATCGGGTGGGGCGCGTATGATGGAGGCTGCCTTTTCGCTGATGCAAATGGCTAAAACCTCTGCTAAGCTCACGCTGCTTTCCGATGCGAAACTTCCTTATATATCCTTACTTACCGATCCTACTACGGGCGGCGTTACGGCTTCGTATGCCATGCTTGGCGATTTTAATATTGCCGAACCTGGCGCCCTCATTGGCTTTGCCGGCCCCCGGGTGGTAAAAGAAACCATTAAAAAAGATTTACCCAAAGGTTTTCAAACATCGGAGTTTTTATTGGAACATGGCTTTCTTGATGCCATTGTAAACCGCACCGAGATGAAGCAAAAGCTAAGCCTGCTCATCGGTTTGCTGATGAATGACGGACAATAGTTATGAATTATGAGTGATGAGTTATGCCCTTTAGGGTAACAGAGATACATCTCTCTCTCTTATTTTACTTTATTTTACGGTTTAGCATATTTTAAATGTTCCAAATAAATATGATTAATTATAGATTTAATATAGATTTTAATATGAAATAATTATAAACATCAATCTTAGTGAATTTGTATTCTATTGAATTTTAACGCGTTGTAAATTGATTTATGATTAAATAATATAGAATAGCTTTTTGTATTCATTTTCTTATCCTACAATCCCTATCCTTTACCTCCTTCTATATACAAAAATAGGCTGAGAAATATTGGTTGGGAGGAAAGACAATGACTAAGATTCATAAAAGGGTTTAAAAGTCATTGATTCTTTTCAAAATCATTTTTTTGTTCCTTTTATTTGTAAAATGGTAGATAAAAATTGCACGTCCTAAGCCAAAATTTTGATTATTCTACGTCAATAAGCTCCATTTAAACTATAGTTTAAAGAACTTTACCTAATAAATCTCCTAATAGTCCTAAAAAAAGCTTAAAATTACCTCTACAATCAAAAAAATGATACTTTTGGCTTCCAATAATGAGTTTTTTACTCGACAAATCGTCTCAAAACGAAAGATCAGCTTTGATGCTATGGGATGTTCACCGGTTTTATGCCCCATCTGTTCATTGTGCTTATTATTCATGTATTCAGCTAATGATACATGTTTTGCTAACGAATGGGGGATATACTACCATAACAATGGATGCAGAAATTAAAAGTAAAAAGTATGGTAATACTTCTCATACGTTTTACATAAAGAAAGTAACAGAATTGATTGCGGGAATAAATAGGAGCAAGTGCAATACATTTAATAAAATATGGAGTTTAAAAGATTTTAGAAATAAATCTGATTATCAGGATATAGAAATAACAAATGATGATGCTAATAAAGCCACAAGTTTATCGGTCGAAATTAATGCTTTACTAAGAAATATTTTTAATATATCATGAAACCAATAGAATACATAACAGGCTGGATAGAGAACAATAAGGATGTTATCGCTTTTGAGTCTATTTTGTATGAGTATCATGCTTTCTCTGAAACTCATTTTTTAAAAATTAGTCCAGATTCAATTCTTACTGATGAACAATTTGAGACAATTCTTTCTGAATTTATTTTAGAATTTGATACTCAATTCCCTTCAGAAGGTTTATGTTTAATTGGATGTGATTCTCTAACAAAACTTGAACAGCCTCTTGAACTCATTCCACAAGCATTACCTGACATTGCCCCTATTTATCAGGAATCTAAAATTGATTTTAGCACCATAACAGATATGTTTTCTAATAGTTCGGCTATAAATCTATATGATTATAAGACAATATATCCATCAAGTTGGGATATAAATTTTCCTTTTAATATTGGGAGCATAGATTTAAACCTTCCTACAATAAGCCCTGATAGCTGGAGTATGGATTTGAATCTTCCTACTTTAGCTACAGGTGATTGGAGTATTCAATTTGATGTTCAATTAGATACTCCCTTGGAATTTTCAAGTGTGATTATTGAAACTAAATTCCGAAATTCTGATGAAGAACTATATTCTAGTGAAGATGGGTATCAAAATCAAGCAGCATAACTTATGACAAATCCTGTATTAGCTTCATTTAATATTCAGCACATTATTATGACTGAGTCTGTTTTTAGAAGAAAGTCTGTTATAGATTTTAATAAAAGGCAGAATCCTAGCGTTGACGTTAAAACTAATTACTCATTAAATCCGGATGGAAGTATCTATTGTGTAGTGGAGTTATCTTACAGCGCAACTTATGAGGATGATACTGAACCTATAATAGAAGCTCGGATAGTACTTGGAGGTTTATTTACAAAAAATGGCGAAACCATGTTACCCACTGATACATTTGGTAAAGTTAACGCTCCGGCCATCCTTTTTCCTTTTGTTCGGGAACATTTATCTTCACTTTCTGTAAAAGCAAATATTGTTCCAATTTTATTGACTCCGGTAAATTTTGAAGCTCTTTCGAAACAAAGTCAATAACTAATGCCCTATCACCCTTGATTAACGGTGGGCCGGGAAGCTGAATAATGATCCTGATGCTTACAATCGGGCATGTCCCAAAAACATCAAAACTCATATTTCAGCCCCATGCTTATGTTTACCAGGTCGGCACGATGTATGCCGGCGGTTGCCGAGTTGCTGTAATGCCCTGAATTGAGGGGCGCTCCCGTAGCATCATTTACAATGGTGTAGTTCCCGCTGGCGCTTATTTTCGAAAGCAATGCATCTAATGCTGTATGGAAAAGCAGGTGCTGCGTAATTTTAATATCGCCATATATCCCGAAATCGAAAACAGCATTGGTTTGTGTTTCGCCCGTGGTATATAAAGAAATAGAATTGACTCCGGCATACAGATACGCCAAATCATTCACAACGCCCTGCATGGCCGGAGTGCGCGTAATATATTCGCCTGCCATAAACCATGCGCCAATATTGCCGAACTTGTAACTGCTGGTTTTCGTTATTCCGAGCATATAGGCATAGTTGATAAGATAAGGGTTGCCGCCCGATGTTACACCCTCGTTGTAATGAGTACCGTCTAAAATGCCGCTGGCATTGCTGATAAATGCAGAGGGATCGTAACTGATGGGGATATAGGAATAGGAAATAGCCAGACCCCATCCATCGTAAAGATTGGCGCCAAATATGGCAGAGAACGATGGACCGGGGTTGGCGTAACTCATGTAATTGTTGTTGGTATTGTAGCCATACGAGCTGAACGATGGGCTGCTGAATTGTCCCGAAACGCTGAGGTAGAACTTAGGCTGTATGCCAACAGTGTCATCTCCGTGCATAATAATATAGATGTACCCGTTGGAATACTGAACAAAATCAACCCTCGAAGTATAGAGCGATAATTGAGTAGTATCGGGTGGTTTGGTATAAATTACCCTCTCGTTTATCGAAATAACCTGGCAGGGTATTTTACCGCCGTTCATTAAAAAGATGGTGTCCTTTTGCGCGGAAATGAGTGAAAAGTGGAAAGTGAAAAGCAAATGAGCAGTTTTATCATGGCGTCATCCTATTATCATTACACGAAACAAAGAAAAGCTATAATCCGGCAGGCTGCAAGCCACAATTATTATATGGCGGAAATGAATTATTATACGGTAAGTTTTACCGATTATTTGGCACAGGTTTACCTAATATCTATTTCCTCTTTATACGAGAACACTGGTATAATCTATCGTATACAAAAAGGTAGAGTGAAAAGTAAAAAACAAACGCTGCTCTTAAAATCCATATTTTACCCCCGCGCTTAGGCTGGCAAGGTCGGCAGCAGAGAGGAGGGCTTCCCTTTCCCCTTATCCTTTATACACCTCTATCCACTTAGCAAAGGCTATAAGCTTGAAGATGCGGCCGTCGTCGGGCTTGTCGGGCTGGTTGAAGAGCAATTCATAATCGCGTAAAATGGCTTTGGTATCGAGATGTTCCGATAGGGCGGGGTTTTCAAATAAATGCTTTACATCGTTGCGTATTTCGGCAATCCATTTGCGGTTGGGGGTTACGTAGCCCATCTTGTCTTTCCGGTTGATGATGGCATCGGGCGTGATGCCTTGCACGGCCTTTCGCATAATTGATTTCAGTTCCCCATTCACAATTTTTACAGAAGAAGGCAGCGAGAAAACATATTCTATCAAATTAATATCATCCGAAAAAGGCGTACGCGATTCCACCGAATGCCACATCGAACAACGGTCTTCGCATTTCAAATAGGTTTTTAATAAGGTGTTGTTAAAATCATGGTCCAGGTATTCGTTGAGCGAATGGTTATCTTTTTCTCTCCGTACTCTTTCAAGATGCTTCTGCAGGAAACCCCGGTTAAGGTATTTCAGTTCCGGATGTATCTTTAAATGGAAATTCAACTGCTGCGAAAGGGGCAGATAACTGACATATTTTTTTACAACTAAATTAATGTAATATCTTTTCAGTTGTCCCGATGCGTTGGCCTCTTGCCAGAATTTTCCTACTCCTTCCTGCTTTAAAATATCGCGCAAGTAGTAAAAATAATAGCTGCCATAGCCGGCAAACAATTCATCGCCGCCTTGCCCATCAAGCACTACTTTAATGTTGTTTTCCTTTATCAGCCGCATCACGCGGAACTGTGCATACGTGCTGGTGCTCCATATGGGTATATCCTGGCAGTAGATGAGGTCGTTCAAATCTTGCAGCAATTCGGCAGATGTAGGATAGGTATAATGCGCATTCGAATGCGTATGGTCCGATACTATCTTGGCCCAGTGGCTTTCATCCATGCTTGCTTCGTTAAAAGCAACTGTAAAGGTATTGAGTCCTTTGCCGGTGAGCTCATAAATACTGCTCACAATGGAAGAGCTGTCCAATCCTCCGCTGAGGCACGATGCCACTTCCACATCTGAACGGAGCCGCAGCCGCACCGCATCCATAAACAACGACTGGATTCGTTCAACGCTTTCTTTTTCCTTAAATACAGAATCTGTATAATGGGTAGAGTATGGCAGGGTATAGTATTTCCATTTTTTTAGCTCGCCCGTTTGTAAATCTACAGTAAGGGAATGTGATGGAAATAATTCATAAATGCCTTTGAACATGCCTTCTTCTTCCTCTTCCATAACAGAAAATAGCCAGTAATCGAAAATGGCCTTTTCATTGGGATGAAAGCCAACGATCCCCGATTTGAGCAATGCCTTTTGCTCCGATGCAAAAGCAAACTGATGTTCATTTTTACAATAATAAAAGGGCTTTACACCAAAGCGGTCGCGGCTGGCAAATAATTGTTTTTTCTGCTTGTCATAAATCACAAAGGCCCACATGCCGTTGAAGCGGTTTACGCATTCGTGGCCCCATTCGGAGTATGCAGCAAGTACTACTTCGGTATCCGATGAAGTATGAAAAGAATGTCCTTTCTGTTTCAGTTCATCACGCAATTCAATATAGTTATATAGCTCCCCGTTAAATACGATCCACAATGTTTGGGAGATGTTGCACAAAGGCTGGTGCCCGGTAGCAGTAATATCAATTATGCTGAGCCTACGGTGCGCCAATATGGCTTTTATGCCCGGTTGGTTTTGCATGGCTTGCACCGGCTTGTGCAATATGGATGAATGAATAATGCTTTCAGGGGTATCTTTTCCAAATGCGGTAAACTCGCCGGTATCATTAATAACAAGATAGCCTTCTCCATCGGGCCCGCGGTGGCGGATAGCATCGTTCATGCGCATGGCTGTTTCCGCCATATCGCTATGCGAATTATCAAATGCTACTATACCTGCTATGCCGCACATCTCTTTAGAATAAAGAATGAAAAATGAAAAGTGATGAATGAAAAGTCATACTACAGAACTTATTCAAAATTTAATTTATTTTGAGAGCATAATGATATACTTCCATAAATTTCTTTGCGACCGATTCTTTACTCACCATATCTGCGACCGAACTCCGCACTTCTTCCGCATTGTATGCATTCCTGTTCTTCAGCATGGTTTCCATTGCTGCAATAAGTTGCGCTTCGTTACCTTTGTCTACCAGCAGCCCGTTTCTTGAAGTGATAAATTCCTCCGGTCCCCCGCAGCGGGAAGATATTACAGGTATACCACAGCATAAGGCTTCGAGCAAAACAACCGATTGGGTTTCAAAGTTACTGAACAATACAAATGCATCGGCCTGTTGAAAAAAGGAGGCCAATTCAGCACCTGTTTTCCGCCCTGTAATATATACACCCTCATCTTCTGAAAAAGATTCTTTTCTGCGTATTTCTTCCAAGTTTTCTTTCACTTCTTCATCGCATAGAATGGTCAACGTTGAATGAGAATGCGCTGCATGAAATTTTTTAAATGCACGTATCATTCCGCTTACGTTTTTCTGCTCATCGTCGAGCGATGAAACATGGATGAAGCGGGTAAAATCGCCCATTGACGCGCCTATGCTGAACAATTCCGTATCTACCACGTTTGAAATGGTGAAATAGGTATTTTTTAATCCCAGCGATTGCATGGTGCGGCTCAGCATCTGCGAGGGAGTGGTGATTGCCGAAGCCTGGGCTACTGCTTTAGCCGAAATGCGTTTCCTTAGCGATCCTTTATAACGCCCATCTTCCGGCATATAACCGGTCCAGTGCTCCGAAATAATATAAGGAACATGCCACATCCTTTTTAATCGCATAGCTATCCTGCCTATAGGATATACAACATTGGCATGGATGATATCGGGCTTTCCCTTTTTCTTTTTATAGATAGATAGTGCTTTTTGCCATATTGAAATATAGCGCCCCAGCTTCAGTAGTTGATAAATGCCGGGTATTTTAACAGATGGATTCTTATAATAACCGCGAATGGTAAAGATGTCGTCTTCCACCGTTTCTTCAATGGAGTAGCTGTTATTTGAACGGATAAAAATGACCGATACATTGCACATTTTGGCAACCGCTTCGGCATGTCGTTTTACAAAAATACCGTTCAAGGGAGCCACTTTGTTGGGATACCAGGACGAAATAAATAATATGTTCAGTTTCCTGTTTTCCATTTTGTTTTGTGTCGTTATTTTTCCTGCTTAACAGCTTCCAGCGTTAGCCTGAATTTTTTGTCGGGGATGCGTTCAGATGTATTCATCACAGGCAGTTGCCGGGTGGTGTAAATGGCGCATATCGTGTTCGATACGTGATAGAGGTTTTTATGCAAGGTGGCCGGAACCCCGTCTAAAATACCGGCAAACACTTCGTTGCGCGGGTAGATTACATCGGTGGCATAATCGTGCCAGATGACTATAGAGTTTTCATGCACCAGGTGCTTGAAAACATTAGCCGTATCGGCCTGAACAAACTCGTAGCGGTGGTCGCCATCAATAAAAATCACATCGAATTTCATACCCAGTCCGGCATAGTCAAACTTAGTTGAATCGCCCCACAACTGGGTTACATTCTTGATATTTTTAGAAAAATGGGCTACCAGCGAACCTTCCACGGGGTCGGTATATAGTTCAGGCGGCAAATCGAGTGTATAGCATTTGCTGCATATGTCGGCTACATTGGCTACGCTTTCACCACGGCAGGTGCCTATTTCAAAATAGGTGCAGTTGGGTACGGTTTTGCAAAGGCCGCGTATCAGGCTAAGGTCGAGCGGGGAAGAGCCTCCATCTAAAAAGGCGAAGGTATCTATCGTTTCTTTGAATCCGGGAAAGAGTGCAGTAATATCAACCGTTTTAAGTCCTCCACGTATGCCATGTTTCTTTTCGATTTGCTGCGCCCATACGCTGTTGTCGCTCAGCACATGGTTGAGCAGCCAGGGGTTGCGTACAATGACCATAAGCCCTTTCAGGGTCTTCTTTAGCTTGTTTTCTTTCTTCATGGGGGTAGATGCAAATATAAAGAATAGCGAAGAACTAAGAGTGATGAATGACGAAAGGACAACCTTTGGGGGTTTGGGGCTGATATTTATAAAGCTGAAGAATGGGAAAGTTGCAATTTAATTTTCACGTGTAACTTCAACTCCGTATCGTATTGCCGCTTCAAGTATATCAATATTTATCTCTTTTAGCGTTTTAAACTTAATGCAATACCCCGTCACACTTGCCTTGCCTATCTTTTTTCCATACGTTTGGGCTAAGTATGTCTTATCTTTGATACCGAGGATATAGACAGAGATTCCGGTTTTGTTTGCGCTCAACCCAATTTGAAAAAAATCCCTGGTCTTTCCATCCGCATATTTTATGGTGTAAAATCCATAGCCTATAGTAGGGTTACTAACAGTTTTATTTTCGCTGTTTTTGCCATTGTCGAACCATAATTTACAACCCGGTAAAACTTGAAGTATTCGATGGTGCAATGCTTGCATATCGCTGCGCTTTGGTTCAGTTTGGCTGGCAATGTACTCTTTGATTTGTTCTTGTACGTCCATATAAAATAGTAAATTACGTTTGCTTAGGTTACCTTTTCATTTTCATTCGTCAAATTTAGAATACCACTATATTTTCTTTCTAAGGTACGTGAAAACCAAATGCCCGATGAGTCCGGCAATAACAGCAATGATAAACGAGTTTAGGGTGAAAATATTCATAAAAGCCCATACAAAGCCCTTTGTTTCGCCTAAACCTGAACGGGTAAATTCTCCCATTAAAATATTTGAATAGAAAAGAAAAACGATAAATCCGACCTCAATTATAGTTCTCCAAACGGAGGGTAATTTTTTATGTTGCTGTTCACTCATATAGTAGATGCTGATAATATTTTTCAAATTTACAATATCTCCAATTCCCATACTATAATTCTTTCAGTGGCGTTATTGACTTCCTGTTTGGGAATGAATTAAGTAGGGAATCAAAAAAAGCACTTATTTTGCATATAGTTGAAGAATAATAAGAAAAGAAGTTAAAAAAACTTGACATCACAATTTGTGAACTCAAGTTTAAGTTGTTACAAAAATGGACATACAAGTAATACAAAATAAAATCTATGATATTAGAAGGCACAAGGTTATGCTTGACTTTGACCTTGCTGAACTGTATGAAGTAGAAAATAGGGCGCTAAAACAAGCCGTTAAAAGAAATATTCAGCGTTTTCCGGGTGATTTCTTTTTTCAGCTTACAAAAGCAGAGTGGAAAGAGGTTATCACAAATTGTGATAACCTGCCTAAAAACCTCCAATATAGTCCTGCTACTCCCTTTGCATTTACGGAACAGGGCGTTGCTATGTTATCGGGTGTATTGAAAAGCAAAAAGGCAATACAGGTGAATATAGCCATTATGCGGGCTTTTGTATTCATACGAAATTATGCACTTTCGCATAAAGACCTTACTGAAAAATTGAAAGAACTGGAAAGTAAGTACAATAAGCAGTTTGAAGATGTTTACGAAGCCATAAACTATCTTCTGCAAAAAGATCAGCTGGAAAAGGAACAAAAAGAGCGTAAGCGAATAGGGTTTAAAACAAACCATGATTAAAAATCGTATCGAAACTCTGCTCCGTCCTTTCTTGAAAAGCGAAGAGGACAAAAGCAAGCTATTCACTGTGATATTACCATCTTTCGTGGTGAGGTCGGGCTATTTCCTGCTGGCTTATTTAACCCAGATTGCGCTTACGCGTATGCTTGGCCCAAGCCGTTACGGTGTTTTCGTGTACACGGGCACCATCATCTTCCTGCTGATGAACTTTTCATCCTATGGGTTCGAGGTGCTTGCCCTGCGGTTTACATCTACCTACCTGTCGGAGAATAAAATGGCCCTGTGGAAGGGCTTATACAAATGGTCGCTGCGGATGCTGGTTATTATCGGCACTACGGTGGCTGCCGGAACAGCGCTCTACTTGTGGGTATCGGTGTACTGGCTGCGCTTTATGGCTGAAACGCCTTACACCTTGCCTATCCTTGTGAGCTGCTCCATTATTCCCATTTATACACTGATGAATTTTTATGGCAATTTGCTCCGTGGGCAAAATAAACTGGTAATCTCCTTCCTGCCCGACAACACCATCAAACCCTTTTTTCTACTCTTGTCGCTGGTGGCCCTGCGCCTGATATTGGGGCAAATGAATCTTTACCTGGCCATTGCACTCAACCTGGTTTCGTTTATAGTGGCGTTTGCGTTTGTAGTGGCCATCTTTCAAAAAGGGAACCATACAAAAGAGATAAAAGCCGAATACGACAAACCTATGTGGCGCAAAGTGATAGGTTCATTGTTTGTACTTACCTGCGTGGGTACGCTGCATGGCCGCATAGATACCATTATGCTGCGCTACCTGAAAGATTCGTCGCAGGTGGGTATTTATTACCTCGCCGAGCGCGATGCCAGCGCCCTCTTCTTCTTCCAGTATATTATGAGCATTATTATTTCCCCATCCATTGCCCGCCTGAATATACTGACCGAAAAAGACAAACTGCAAAAGCTCATCAGCCGCATGGTGCGCTGGGTTATGCTCTTTTCATTGCCGGCATTTGCTATCATAGTGCTCTTCAGCAAGCCTATTATACTGCTTTCGGGCGGAGAGTTCCTGCCCGGTCAAACTGCCCTCATTATTATCTGTATAGGCCATATTATTGATGTTGCCTTTGGCCCCGTGCTCAGCTTTGTATTGATGACTGGCTACGAAAAATATAATACTATAGCTATGGGTTTGGGTATAGTGATGAATGTAGTGCTAAACCTGCTGTTAACGCCCCGCATGGGTATCACCGGAACAGCTATTGCAGCCGCCAGCAGCACCGTGTTCTGGAACTTATATCTTTTCATCATTATTTATAGAAAGACGGGCATACGCACCTGGATTTTGGGATAAAGAGAAAGTTCATTAATTTAGCCGCATGAAAAAGATATTAGTTACGGGCGGAGCAGGATATATCGGTTCACATACCATTATCGAATTAATAGAGGGAACAGACTGCGAGGTTATTTCGGTAGATAATTATGCTAATTCAACTCCGAAAACATACGAACGCATTAAAAGCATCACAGGAAAGGAAGTAGTTCATTACGATATTGACTTATGCAACCCCGATGCGGTGGAAAAAATGTTCCGGGCCAATAAAGATATTGACGGCATCATTCATTTTGCGGCCTTTAAATCGGTGCCTGAGTCGATGAGCGACCCCTTGCTGTATTACCAAAATAATTTACGTTCACTGGTAACTATGTTGCGGGCGGTAAAGGAATATCATATACCGCATTTCATATTTTCATCTTCATGTTCGGTTTATGGCAATATTGATAAATTGCCGGTAAATGAAAAAATGCCACTCGGCGCCATTTCGCCCTATGGTTATACCAAGCAGGTAGGCGAACGCATTGTGCAAGATTTTATCCAGTCCTATCCCGGTGCTAAAGCTGTTTTGCTGCGTTACTTTAACCCTGCGGGCGCTCATATTTCGGGTAAAATAGGAGAGGTGCCTCTGCAACGGCCAAGCAACCTGGTGCCAGTAATTACTCAAACGGCCATAGGTAAACTGAAGGAGACAACCATATTTGGTACCGATTACCATACCCGCGACGGAAGCTGTATACGCGACTATGTGCATGTTAGCGACATTGCCCGCGCCCACATCGATGCCCTTACATATCTTAACCAAAATAAAGAGGCTCCGCCCTGCTCCATATTTAACCTGGGCAATGGCGACGGAGTGAGCGTACTGGAAGCGATTGCTGCATTTGAAAGGGTGAGCGGCCTCAAGCTCAACTATCGCATTGGGCCACGGCGCGATGGCGATGTGGAAGCCATTTATTCCGACATCACTTTATCGAAAAATGTGCTGAAATGGGAACCCAGGTACTCGCTGGATGATATGATGCTCTCGGCCTGGAAGTGGGAGCAGAATATGAAGAAGGAGGCATAAGCAAACCTAAGTTTTCCTTACTCTTTTTCGCTCACAATAATATTGGTGGGCAGGAAATACACCGCAGGAATCAACACAAAAATAAACAGGGATATATAAACAGAAATGTATCCGGAGAATACGGAAACCAAATAAAGCGTTGCGCTTATAATTAACTTTCTTCTCTGTTTCTTTCGGAGTTCTACCGACAAACCATCAATAAATAAATGGCTGCGGGAATTTACATATTCGCGCATAAGTGCAAAAGCAAAGGCGCACATAAACATTACAAACCCATATAGGGCCGTTATTTCGGGGCGTTTAAAATCCTGGCCCAAAAAGTTAGTAGGTATGGGCAGTATGCACATCCAAAATAATAAATGCAGGTTATACCAAAGCAAATTGCGGTCGGCATGTTTTAATTGTCTCAAAAATTGGTGATGGTTCACCCAAAGCACACCCACCATTACAAAGCTCAATAAATACGCTACAAATGGTTGAAACATGGCCGATATTTTGGCCCAAACAATATCAGAACTTGCAGAACTTTCGATCACCGGAACTTTTATTTCCAGTATCATCAAGGTTATAATAATTGCAATTACACCGTCGCTAAAGGCCTCTATGCGGCCAAGGGGAATGGGTATCTGTTTATTCTTCATGCCATTTTAAATAGAGTAAAGGTAAAGATAAATTTTTAAGATGTATCCTTTTCTTAGTGTCTTTATATAATAGCAAACAGGAATTTGGCGCATTTTAGATAAATATTATATTTGCTCCATATAAATCATTTAATTCCGAATAAATGAAACAGTATCTTACAATCGGTATCCTCATATTGGTATTTTTTACCAAGGGCACTGCCCAAACAAGCAAATTAGACAAAGACTTCGATAAAGCCAACGAGCTTATCAAACAAGATAAATATGATGATGCCGACAAATACCTGGAAAAACTGTTGGATAAAAATCAGAGCTTCGGCAAAGGATGGGATTTGCTTGTATCTCTTAGATATAAGGAATACCTGAAAGCTAAAAACGAACCCAGCCCGTTCGGGGGGAAAATGACGGTAACCGTAACCGGCAAAGACGGAAAGGACACAATTAAAAATGATTCCCTTGCCAATAAGCTGATGGCGATGCTTAATTCCATAAGCCCGTCGAAAAAGGCATTTAATAAATTTTTGTATACCGCCCGCGAAGCTACCCTGATGACAACGGATTGCTATTATGCATCGCTCTATCTGCGCATCTTCCTGGTAGATATTGATGTAGATACCAATGTAAGTGATAAAGCGCTCAGGTCATTCAATGATGCGGAGACAGAGTTTACCAATAAAAACTACCAGAAGGCTGCAACCCTTTATAAAAAGGCGATTGAAGAGCAGCCCAATTTTTATAAAGCTAATATGTACCTGGGCGATACCTATTATGCTATGGGTTATTATGCCGATGCCACCACTGTGTTTAAAGATGACGTGCAGAAATTTCCGTACCAGCTGGAACCGAGAAAATACCTGATTGATGCCTATGCCAAGCAGAGCCAATACGACAATGCCCTTAATGCGGCCATTGAATCAATGACCGTTTATCCCGATTATTCCAATGAAGCAAAGCTGAGCGATGCTGCTTATTTTCTGAACAGAAAAATTAACATTGCCTGGACTGCACGCCCCATTTTTCCCAATAAGATGGGCGATTCTACTAAATCCGATTTAAACTCATATAGCCCCGACAAAGAACCGGAGGCCAAAAAACCATGGACCTATTATGGAACTGCGCTGGATAAAATTAAAACCTATTGCAATGGTAAAGGCATTATTGTAAAACCCAATTCGCTTACCAAATCAAAATACCTGGAAGTGTATAGCTGGGAAGAAATGCTGAATAACAGCAACGACCCCCAACTGGATGAAGCCCGGAAAATGCAAAAGGCAGGCTATCTCGATTGCTATGCTTTAATTACCTGTTTTCACCAGGATTTCTACGAACAATATTTAGATTTTGTATCGAAAAACAGGGATAGGATAATCCAGTACTATAAAACGTACATTAATTAGTGCCCTGCAAAACTTGCCTCCACCACTTTTGGTTGGGATAGTTTTCGCCAATAATTAAAGGCTGGCCAATCAGGGGTGTGGTAACATTCACATGCAGTTCTTCTGCCTTTTTCAACACCCTTTCAATGGGCTCGTTCCAGGGATGGAGCGCGAGGGAAAACTTGCCCCAATGCACGGGTAGCAATGTCTTTGCATTCAAATCAATGCTTGCCTGTACGGTTTCTTCGGGCATCATGTGTATGTTTTTCCAAGCCTCGTTATATTGCCCCGATTCTAATATCGCCAAGTCGAATGGGCCATGCTTTTCTCCTATCGTTTTAAAATGTGTATCGTACCCGCTATCGGCGCCGAGGTATATGGAATGTGTGGGTGTTTTCAATATAAAAGAGGCCCACAAAGTAGTGGCGCGTTTAAAACTCCTGCCCGAAAAATGGCGTGCCGGAGCTGAAGTAAATTTTAATCCTTCTATTTTTTCTACACTGTCGTTCCAATCAAGCTCAGTAACCTTATTCATATCGAAGCCCCAGTATTCAAGGTGAGAGCCTACTCCAAGAGAGGTGATGATATATTTTACTTTATTATTTAATTTCAATACGGTTTTATAATCGAGGTGATCGTAGTGGTCATGCGTGATGAGAAGGATGTCGATAGGCGGCATGTCATCTACATGGTAAACATTGGTTCCATCAAAGCTTTTAGCCGATTTAAATTTAAACGGAGCCGCATAGCCGCTAAATACGGGGTCTACCAAAATGTGTTTGCCATCTATCTTTAAAAGATAAGATGAATGCCCAAACCATACCAGCAGAGGGTTTCCGTTTGGTAAATTTTTCAAATCGGTTTTTACGGAAGGAAGCGGACGAGGTGGCAACGTATCTTTTGGCTTATTCAAGAACTTCTTAAATGTTTTGAGGAAGTCTCCCTTTTCTGACATCACAGGGGTATCGCTCTGATTCTGAAAAACGCCATCGCGATAATTAGGCGATTGTTGCACTCTTTTCAACCGTTCACCTTTTGGGTTTTGCCCCATTGATTTTATGATACCCATATTCTCATATTGTGAATAAGGAGACGAAGGTAGGGGAATAATGTTGTAATGGAAGGGTAGTCCCTACGGGACATATAGGAGGAGATATGTCATTTGTTACCAAGCTGATGTCCTTACAGGACATGGCGATGAATAAATCCCGCAGGGATTACTGCTCGGTATATAATAAAGGAACGAAATATGGAGATATAAATCCCATAGGGATTACCGCTCGGTAGAATAAAATAATCGCCTTATATTTGTCCCATAGGGACAACCCATTATTCAAATCTATGCCCCAATCCATCACCATACAAAAACAACAGGTTCCCGCTCCCGGCTTAGGTACCTATCAGCTGACGGGCAAAGAAGGAGAGCGTGCTATATTGGATGCCATTGCACTCGGATACCGCCATATTGATACCGCCCAATTTTATCATAATGAAGAAGAAGTTGGCAATGCTGTGAAAAATTCCGGCGTAGATCGTCAGCAACTTTTCATCACTACCAAAATATGGCCCACCGACTTTGTTAAGAAGAACAGTATTTCATTTGTTGAACAAAGCCTGCAGAAGCTGAAACTAGATCATGTAGATTTGCTTCTGCTACACTGGCCCGCTGATGATAATGGCAATGAAAAAGGTATTGATATGTTGCTGGAAGCATATCATAAACAATACACCCGGCTGATTGGCGTAAGTAATTTTAATATAACACAACTGGAAAAGGCCCGTAAAAGAATCCCGGTGTTTTGTAATCAGATAGAGTATCATCCCTATATAAACCAGGACGAAATGCTGGAATATGGCAAGAAAAATGATTTGTTGCTGACGGCATACACACCACTGGCACGCGGAAAAGTGAGCAAAGATTCTGCTATCATTTCCCTCGCGGAGAAATATGGCAAAACACCCGGACAGATAACCTTACGATGGCTTATTCAACAAAAAAATGTGTGCCCCATTCCCAAAGGCGGCAGCGAAAAACATTTGCTGGAGAATTTGCAACTGTTCGACTTTCAAATTTCAAATGAGGATATGGAAACGATATTTAATTTGGCTGCTAAACATTGATATATGATAACCATCCGCTCGGCTGAAGAAAAAGATATTGCTCCGATATTGGAGATTTATAATTATGCTATTCTGCATACCACTTCGGTGTATTCCTACGAGGTACATACCATGGAGATGCGCCAAAAATGGTTCGAAGAAAAAAAGGCTGCAAATCACCCGGTGTTGGTTGCAGAAGTAGACAATAAAGTAGCCGGTTTTATTTCATACGGTCCGTTCCGCTCTTGGCCCGGATACAGACATACGGTGGAGCATTCGGTGCATGTACATAAAGATTTCCGCAGGCAGGGCATAGCCGGTTTGTTGCTCAAAAAGATGATCGAAATAGCGCGGCAAAACGGAGTTCATGCCATTATTGGCGGCGTAGATGCAGCCAATGATGCCAGCATTAAACTGCATAAACAATTCGGTTTTGAAGAAGTGGGTTGCCTGAAACAGGTAGGTTACAAATTCAACCAATGGCTCGATTTAGTATTTGTAGAGTTGGTGCTCGATACGCCCGAAAAGCCAGTGGAAGGATAGAGGAATGCCACTTTTCATTGCGAACGTAGTGAAGCAATCTCAATACCTACGTTCATGCGAGTAGACCTCCAAAGGTGTTATAGTAGTCCCTTCGTCATTGCGAACGTAGTGAAGCAATCTCAATTACTATAAGGGATTGCTTTGTTCCTCACAGTGACGGTAAGGGTAAGCCTAAGACCAACCAACCTATTTCTCTATCACCACTTGCTTTACTATTTGTTGGCCATTTATGTTTATCTGGGCCACATAGGTGCCTGTCGCTTGCGACGATAAATTAACCTGTAATGGAAAATGGGCAACAGATAGATTGGTATATACGGCCACTCCAAAGCGGTTATATATTTTTACTGAACATGTGGCAGGGTTATTCATCGCCCAGGGGGCGTTATAGTTTATAGTAAATATTCCCTTACTCGGATTTGGGTATAAGGTAATACCAGTTGATGCAGCCTTCAGCAATGCTATGCCCGTAAGGTTTCTGGTGCCGTCGCGGTAAACATATTGCCTTGTGCGCGAACCCTTTGTTTCATCAATCTCAAGCACCGGTATATGTACGCCATTTGCCAGCCATTTGTATTGTATTTGTTCGGTAGGCGGAGTTTTAAATCCGATATGCAGCGTATCTAAGTAAATGGAATCGATAGGGTAGAGGATGGTTTTTACCTTCAGGGTTGAGAAAGTTCCGAAAGGAGTAATGAGCGTTCCCCAGCCTTCCACATGGTTTATTCGGTATTGCTTTTGCCCGTAATAAACCAGGGTAGGAACACTTAATGCATTGTTCGAGTGGCATGAATCGGCATTGCCGTAATTCATCGGAAAATTATATATCACATCAATGTTATTATCTCTCACCGATGCGGGAATGCCATTGATATTGGCTCCATATCCCACGCTCTCATAGTTGGAAGCTTGGTTTTTATAATAGTCTATAATACCGGTTACCGTAATGGGCCCGAAAGGAGGAATACCGCCTCCCGATTGGGCTACGGTAGCCTTATCCGTAGGGTAAAGAAAGGCATCGTTAAAGAAAAGCTGATAAGCAATGGGGGTAGATGAAACACTCAGAAAAGTATCAATACTTTGCGATTGTACAGTTAATGCCGAATAATCCCAGGTTATTCCCTTGCCTGTTAAAGCAGGTGTGGGCAACCCTGCTGAGTCTGCTGTTATGCTCACGCGCAGCGTATCGCCTGCCTGCGGCATATCTGCATTGGTGATGGTGATCTGCGAACTTGTCCGCAGAGCGAATGCAAAAAGCAAAATAGAAAAGAGTAAAATTTTTTTCATCTTTTTAGTTGGTTAGGATGAGTAAACAAAGATAATAAAGTTTGTGAGTGACAGGCTTTTATTTCAAATGCTCCCTAAGCCACTTGCTAAATTTAAGTACCGCATTGGCACGGTGGCTCAATTTATTTTTTTCATCCATGCTCATTTCGGCAAAAGTTACCGCATAGCCGTCGGGCATAAAAATAGGGTCGTAGCCGAAGCCGCTGGTCCCTCTTTTTTCGGTAGTAATGGTGCCGTGTACAATTCCTTCAAAAAACATCAGCTTTTCGAGGCCCGTCAGTGCAATCACCGTTTTAAAAACAGCCTTGCGCTGTGCTACCCCCTTCATCTGGTGCAGCACTTTTTCCATGTTATCGTCGGCGCTTTTGTTTAATCCGGCATAGCGGGCAGAATAAACACCCGGGCGTCCGCCGAGGGCCTCTATTTCAAGCCCTGTGTCGTCGGCAAAACAAGGCATTTTAAACTTAGTGTAAATGTGTGCGGCTTTTTGTAAGGCATTGCCTGCCAGCGTGGGCGATGTTTCCGGTATGTCACCTTCAAATTGCAAATCGGCCAGCGAAAGGAGCTCGACTCGCGATGGGAGAAGTGGCTTTATCTCTTCCAGTTTGTGTTGGTTTTGCGAAGCAAAAAGCAGGCGCATAATCAATTGAAAATTGAGGGTTTAAAATTGAAAATTATTTCGAAAAGAAGCAGAATGTTTTCAAATTCCTATTCTCCACTTTTAATTATCAATTCTATTCAAACTCTTCTTCGTGCTGTTCGGCGCTTTCATCCTCTTCATCTGCCATCTCCTCGTCTTCAACCGGTTCTTCAATGGCTTCTTCTTCAGCTATTTCTCCGGCTACTTCTCTCACCACGCGGAGCGGAAGTGGTTCCTCCTCATCTCCTGCTCCAAAATGTTCTACCGCTTCAGGGTGGATATAGCGGTCTTCCGAATCATCCACTATAACGGCTGCTTCATCTTCTTCCTCTTCAACCGGCAAAATTTCATCGGCTGAAGTAACTTTATATTGCGGGGGCGCAATACCCACGCTTTTATTAACGCGCGGATAGGTTACGGAAGCTTCGGGTATAATCTTCATCAGTTCGATGAGCAGTATCCAGTTGCCTCCCTCGGGGTCGAATTCGTATACAAACTTTTGGCGGGGATCTTCTACATAGGTAGCTATTTTGGTTTCGTGCATCCAGGTGCCTTTCAAACCATTGCTGTGCTTGTGCAGCAATATAATTTCCTTGCCTTTGCGCCAGCCTTCGCTGCTTACAAAAAATGAGGTAGGGTGTGCACCATCAAAACCAATGGAGCCTTGAATAGTGGTATGAAAGTTTTCAAACGTTTGGGTCGACTTGATGTCAACTTCGCGGATGATTGTTTCATCATCTTCAAAATATATTTTAAAACGATAGACTGCCATAGCTTCTGTTCCTTTAGTAAGACAAAACTATGAAAAAAAAAGTTTACATCCGGGATATTCTAAAAATTAAATAGTTACACAAAATGGTGGTTTATTTTAGTTTTTTTAGTACATTGGCGTCAATACATATTTTTTTTGAATGACTATTGATGAATTTCTTTCCAACCAAGCGCCCGATAGGGTAGAGGTGCTTACTGCGCTGCATGATACTATTATGAAGACGAACAAAAAATTAGCTGCCAATGTATCGAAAATGATGGGCAAGGATATGATCATATATACCGCAGGTAAGCATTTTATATATGCGCTTGGCAGTGGAAAAAATCATATGAGCCTGCATGCCATGCCCATATATGCCGATAAAGCCATTCATGAAAAATATGCAAAGCTTATGCCCAAAGCTAATTTTCAGAAAGGGTGTATTAATTTTAAAGATGCAGAAGAAATGCCACCTGCTGTTGTGCGACAATTCTTCTCCGATTGCGCCAAAGTAGATATGGCTGCACTGATGGAGAAATTTAAGAAGAAGTAGCACATTATTTAGCGGACAGGGCAATCTTGTATTCGTTATTGCGGGCGAAGCGTGGCAATCTCATTTTCAGGATATAAAAATCTTCTTTTAAGATGCCGGTAGCGAATATTTGTTATCTTTGTTAATACATTTTACAACGGCAAGTATTTATCAAACTATCTGTGTATGAAAAAAATACTACTTGTTTTAGGAATCTTACTTGGCTTATCATTTTTTGCTCCTTGCATAGCGCAGCAAAACCCATATCATGATTTTGATTCCCTGTCTAGTGGCATGACAAGTCCGGGGGCACGTGTGCTTGCATTGGCAGCACCCGATAGTGATACCCGATTTAGTTTATTTGCCGGAGGACATTTTACAATTTCAGGAAGGCATCCTGCTTCAAATATAGCTCAGTGGCTGTATGCAAGCGATTATTTTAATTTTGCTTACCCTCCTTCGGGCGAGTGGATACCACTCGGAAGTGGCACTAATAATGATGTTTGCGCGTTGGCCCTGTTCAGTAATTGTTTATATGCCGGCGGAAAGTTTGATACGGCAGGTGGCATTGCCGCCAGCCACATAGCCCGTTGGGATACAGCCGCACAAAAATGGGATTCGCTGACGGGCCAATTAAACGGAAATGTATATGCCCTTTGCGTATATCATAATATGCTTTATGCGGGAGGTGATTTTACCATAGCCGATGGAGATACGGTGAACCGTATTGTTGCATGGAACGGCACTGTGTGGACACCTGTTGGGATAGGCTTTGATACAGGTGCAGTATATGCCCTCACCGTTAGTAACGATACCCTGTATGCCGGAGGTTCGTTTGTTAAATCAGGTGGAGTAACAGTAAACCATATTGCAAAACTATCTGGTTCTTCATGGAAAGCCCTGGGTGTGGGAACTAACAATACAGTATATGCACTGACCGATTATAATGATGAATTATGGATTGGAGGTGCCTTTACCACATCGGGTGGCATAAGTACCCCCTATATCTCTTATTATGATAATTATTTTTCTTTTAAATGGAGCCCCTGGGGAACGGAGAATGCCGTGAATGATACTGTAAGAGCCTTATGCGCAGGTTTCTATCCTACCGTATCAATTAATAAATCTCATTCTGGCAACTACGGGGGAAATATGTTGTTAATAGGTGGAAATTTTGATAGTGCCAATGGATTGCCCGATAAATATTTTGCGGGAGATATGGTTAACGATACATCTTCAAAACTAAGCGGCCCTGTCTTTGCTTTGGCTTCGCAGTGGGTTGCCGAAAATTATGCCGGAGGAGAATTTAAAAACGCCAGGAACTACAGCGATGCCGGTAGTTTCACAGAACCTTTAAATAATATAACTATACTTACTTTTCATGACATGGGTAGTGGTGTTGCAAGCATTACTAACCAAACAAACATAAAAGTTTATCCCAACCCAAGCAATGGCTTCTTTCAATTGGAAATTACGAATTACGAATTACGAATTACGAATTAATAATATAGTTGAAGTTTATAATATTTTAGGAACGAAAGTGTATTCTCGATTTCTAATTTCTAATTCCCAATTCCTAATTAACCTGAACGGTCAGCCTAACGGAATTTATCTATATCGTGTAATGGGGCAAGATGGCAGTTTGATTGGAGAAGGAAAGCTGGTGGTACAAAAATAATTTCTAAAAGAAATAAATAGTACCCATACTATTCACCGATAAATTCCCTGAATACACAGAATTTTCCCCGGTTTTTGTCGAATTTTATTTGACTTAAAGTAAAAGCGTGGATATTTTCGTCCCTGTAATTGGGAGCTATGAAAACAACACTTACAGCAATCTATATAGGCTTTACCATTAGGCTATTAGCATGCGGCAGCATTCTACCCTCCACATACGCAAGTAAAAGCCGCGTTGCTCAAGTAACCCCTGCCGATTCAGTAGCTGTTGTTCATCACAGCAAATCAGTTTCCTTCTCCAAAGAGTAATTCTTCACTAACTTTCCCCTTTATATTCTTCCTGCCCGGCATTGCCCGGCACGGTCATTGACTATTTTCTAAACCACTTTTTCACAACCTATTTTTGCAATAAATAGTGATTAGTGGTCAGTAAAGTACCTCTATACTGATCACTAATCACTAACCACAAACCACTAATCACTTATAAAAATGTTTCTACGTTCCCGCGATTATCTGCCGCAAATTCAAACAACCATCCTTAGCCAACTTACTAAAGGCGATTTGCTTGTACAAGCCGATGCCGAAGAGGATGCACAGGAAGAAATAAGTTCTTACCTCCGCCAACGGTTCGATGTAACTATGGCTTTTGCCAACACAGTAGTGTTTGCTCCCAATGCCACTTACAATGCAGGGCAACTGGCAGAGCTGAACTATCCCGCCTGGGTCAGTCAGAACTACACTGCAGGAGCCTTGGTATCGTATACCGATGGCAATGCATACGTGTGTACAAACAATACTGTCGGCGATGCTGCCCCTACCAATGCTACTTATTGGACACTATTGGGTCCCAATTACGGCTTGTATAATATTCCATATCCATATCCGGTGTTCGATGTAAATAAGGGCAACTATGCAAAAGGAAATATTGTTTTCTGGAAAAATAAAATATACCAATGTCTCATCCCATCGCAGGGATATGATCATACTGCGCTCATCCAGTTTGAGGCGCAACAGAATATTCCACTATTAAATGTCTTTCCCGATGACCCCATACATGGCGCTACTTATTGGGGAACAGGTACAACTTATAGTGTAACAGCTTTGCTTCCGCAGCAAACAGCAAGTGCATGGAGCAACGTAACCACCTATGGCCAACATCAATTTGTTAGTTATCCCGATAGCTATCGGGACCAATTATGGCAATCGCTTGTAAATAGCAATTTGAACAATACTCCGGGTGCCGATATTATAAACTGGGTGCCTGTATCATGGCTCTATGGCGACAACCGCAATCGCAGCTTGGTAAAGAATATGATAGATGTGGCACTTTATACCTTACATGCCAACATCGCTCCGCAAAATATTCCCGCCTTGCGTCAGCGCCGCTACGAAAAAGCAATAGACTGGTGCATGGCCGTGGCCAAAGGCGATATAAGCCCCAGCCTGCCCATGCTGCAACCCACACAAGGAGGCCGCATACGCATAGGGGGCAACATTAAACTGGAAAATACCTGGTAAAAACTAATTTAAAATTGAGAATTAGGAATTACGAATTATTGGATTCCTAATTTTTAATTTCTAATTCCTAATTAAATAAAATGAGCAACATTCGCAAAATATCCTACAATGCCTCGCTCGATAAGGCAGGCAAAAAACCCTATAGCATTAGGGTAGATGGCAAACCACATTTTTTCAATATAAACCAGGCTACCGTTATCCCGGAACTGGGCCGCGGGCAGGTAAACATCAAGGGGAAGAACTATTGGTTCCCTATGGAAATGTTCGATCCTTCGTCGCCTAACTTCGGAAACTATAAAGTGAATCCTATCAACATGGCTTACGATGCAAAAAATGTGAGCCGCACCATTGCGCCCGTTCAGTTTCCGCGTGTGCGTATTGATTTGCGTGAGTGGCGCGATGCCATCACCGAAGCCGAAATGCCCATATTTCCATATAGGGTAAAGATGCAGCAGATATACCAGGATTTAATCCTCGACGGCCACGTGTATGCCTGCTGGCAAAAACGCAAACGGCTTACATTATTAAAGAAGCCTGTATTTTTTGATAAGGACAATCACACGGTGGAGAATAATCCACAGCTTGGTTTCATCCACTCCCAATGGTGGAACACGCTCACCGATTACCTGCTCGATGCACAGGGCTATGGCTATCAGCTCGTTTCGTTGGGCGATATGGAAGGCGGGCAATTCCCCCATGTGAGTGTGGTGCGCAGGCAAAATATATCTCCCGATAGGGAAGTAGTGAGTCCCGTTATTTATATGATTGATGGCATCCATTATGCCGATCCTAATTATAAGGCAAGAAATTATTTCTTTGATAAAGAACGGGAGGTTAGCTTTAACAATCCCGACATTGCAAATGAGGGTGGTGAAAGTTATTCCGACTGGCACATCTGGGTGAAAACACCTAACTCTTTTGGCATGAGCAGTTGCGGCTATGGCATCTTTTACCAGGCGGCTATGTTTGCCATACTGATGCGTAATAACCTCAAGTTTAATGCCGACTTTATAGAGATGTTTGCACAACCCATACGCTGGCTCAAAACCAACAAAACCAATGAAGCCGAACGCGCACTGGCAGAAATATCCTTGCAAAATATGGGCAGCTCGCCATACTTTATTACCGATAAAGATGATGAGCTGCAAATGGTGCAAAACTCCTCTACGGGCAATGCCTGGGAGAGCTATACCAGTTTGGAAGAACGTTGCAAGAAAGCTATTTCGGCAGTAATACTGGGGCACGAGGACTGCATGACTGGTACTCCCGGAAAACTAGGCTCACAAGAAGGAAATGATAACAGCCCCGTAAACAAAGCCCTGCGCGAGATAGAGACCGAACAAGACAAATGGCTATGCTCGATAATAAATGATAATGTATTGCCCAAATTGCGACACCTCGGTTTTCAAATACCGAAAGAATTGAAGTATGGCTACCGGAATAACGATGAGCTAAATGAGATAGCCGAAATAGATAATAAACGCAAAAGCGATTTCGCCAACATTGTAGAAACCCTTACCCGCGCCGGGTATAAGGTAGATGAGAAATATGTGGAAGAACAAACTGGCATACCGGTAAGGAGGGGGTAGAACTGTATCGTCATTGCGATGAGTCCCTTGTTTACTTGGGGCGAAGAAGCAATCTCAGATATTATAGAGATTGCCACGCTTCGCTCGCAATGACGAACCGACTCACTACTTCCTTCTGTCACCTCCCATACGTTCGAGCATCCAGTGCGGATATTCAGATGGTAGTTTGCTTACCTCATCGAGCTTCTGCAGTTCCTCAGGAGAAAAAGTTACGTCGATAGATTTCAAATTGTCTTGCAGTTGTTCATTGTTCTTCGCCCCAATAATTATACTGCTAACCATCGGTTGATGCAGCAACCACGCTAACGACAGTTGTGCTACCGAAGCATTCTTTGCTTTTGCCATCGGTTCCAGCACGTCGATAATATCAAATGCTCGGTCTTTGTTTACCGGAGGAAAATCGAAGTTGATGCGGCGTGATCCTTCAGCGGCTTCCATTTTGCGGTTATACTTTCCGCTGAGTAGTCCACCGGCAAGAGGGCTCCAAACCATCAGTCCCATTTGTTGATCTTTCAACATAGGAACCAGTTCGCGTTCCAGATCACGCCCGGCAATGGTATAGTAAGCTTGCAACGAAACAAATTTAGAACGGCGGTTATATTGCGCAAACGAATTAGCTTTCATAATATGCCATGCAGCCAGGTTGCTGCAACCAATGTAACGCACCTTTCCACTGCGCACAAGTGAATCAAGTGTATCAATGGTTTCTTCCAGCGGGGTCAGTTCGTCGTAACCGTGGATTTGGTATAGGTCAATATAATCCACATTGAGGCGACGAAGGCTCTCATCAATTTGCCACATAATGTGTTTGCGCGAAAGTCCGCTGCCGTTTGGACCTTCGGCCATCTTACCGCGTACCTTGGTAGCGATCACCAAATCGTCGCGTTTTAAATTGAGGTTGCGAATAGCTTTGCCGGTCATCTCTTCCGAAATGCCTTCGGAATAAACATTGGCCGTATCAATAAAATTAATTCCGGCATTAATGGCGGCTCCTACTAATTCGTCAACGGCCGTTTGGCCCATTGTACCGATGTTGGTCCAATAGCCTTTTCCGCCAAAGGTCATCGTTCCGAGGCACAGTTCCGATACTTTAAGTCCTGTATTTCCTAATAAGTTGTATTTCATAAATGGGATGATTTAAAATGTCAGACGTAAAGTTAGGCGAAATGTTTTTGTTATGCTGAACTTGTTTCAGCATCGCAATATAGTGTCAAGATAACCATTTACTTTTCATTCCTTATGCCAGATGCTGAAACAAGTTCAGCATAACACCCACTTATTTGGGGTAGTCCTCTTTCAAATATTCAGAAACAGGGGAGGAGTTACAGATTCAAATACTTTTAAAGCATCTATCTCCTGGAATAATTTTAGCCCATCCTCGATATCCTTTTGTGACATTGGATTCTTTGCCGTATCACTTTTAAGTTGTGTGCGCGAAGCCTTTATAAATTCCTTGTACCATTCCTGATAAACGTAGCAAAGAAAGCGATACTCATGCTTTTGTTCATATAGATATTGACTTGTTATGAGCCGTTCTAATTCGAAATGCGAAACAGCCAATAAGATACTTAATAGGTTTTCAGATACACGTGTTTTAGTTTTCTTATCAAAATAAGAAACAACCTTTTTAGCAATATCATGGTTATCCATAGCCGGAATCATGCTGATACAAAATTTAGAAGCATAAAGTTACGAAAAATAAGTATGGGTTATGTGCAAAAACACATTCATCATTCTTATGCTTTCGCCTCCGGCCCGAAATAGGCTACGGCATTCTCATCGTGGCTGGTAAAGTAATGTTCGAAATACATTTCGCTCTTTTGCAAACGGCTACCTTTTTTTATATCTACATCAAACAGGCAGAGTATGCTGTCTTCTTCCAGGTGTTGGCCTGTGCGCTTGTAATTGGTTTTATCCATGTAAGCAAAAAACTTTTCGTACCACGACGGAATAAGCGAGATGGTGCGCAGCGGAATATAATTATCCTGGTGAAATTTAATAGCTGCCTGTATGCAATCTACAGCCGTGTTGCCGGTCAGCACAACTTGTTTTATGAAACGGGTTTTATCGGTTCCGGGAATTTCCATGTAATTAGTGGTTAGTGAATGGTGATTGGTTTCAGTAGTTGTTGAGTAGTGCTACACCAAATTCTGTCCACTATCCACTAATCACCAACTACTATTTCCCGCAAAAATAGAATGGAAGAAATCGGTTTATTGAAAAGTCAATGACCTTCATTCAATTAATAAGTAAGAATGAAAAGGCATTATAGTTTTTATATAAAATAGGTTTACCACTACAACTCCTAATTAGTAATTCCTGATTGATGTGAAATGATGTAAGAGAAAATGTACGGTTTTTTATCGCTTTTTATACCCTGTAAACGCTTTTTAAGGCTTCATATTAATTGATTATAAAATAGATATAGCGCAATAACCACTAGGTTAGCACTAGCCTAACCTAGGTGAAGATGAAAATGTAAATAGAATTATAAATAAAAGTTCTATTCTTTCTTTTCCTCCTTTTCTTTCTTACCAGCTAGCCCCAAACCCCTAAAGGGGCTTTTTCCAAAGGTATCCATTCGGAGAATAGGGTAGTAATGTTATTGCGAGGCTCTGCGAAGCAATCTCTATATTAACAGAGACTGCTTCGTTCCTCGCCGTGACGAAAAGGAAACCCCTTCAGGGGTTTGGGGCATCTTTACGACAGATTTCTATTTTTTACACTTTCCACTTTACAAACTTACCTGGTCAATGACTTTTATGGAAACCACTTTTCCCCGGTTTATTTTTGCGGAACAGTGAACAGTCACTCATAACTCATCACTTATAACTCATAACTCTCTTTCGTGCCTACCGCTTCCTTTTTCAATAATATAAAAACCCGGTTACAAACAGTTACCTTCGAGGGGAGTGCCATCTCGTTTATCCAGCAATGGAACAACCAGCTGGAAAGCCTGAAAGCCAAAGATACCGAAGCTAACATACTGTATTCGTTTTCGCTGCCTGCGCTGTTCATCGAGTTTCTAAATTTAGATACCGAGCAGCTTGGTAATGGCAACCAGTTGTATGCTAACCTCGTAGTGCGTATACATATTCTGCACCGGCAGGAAGATGCCGGCGACGGAACCATGGAGCAAAACCTTACTGTATTTAGCCTTCGTGATGCGGTGCAAACAGCTTTGCAAAACTTCCACCCCGCAGGCGCATCAGAATTTATCCGGCAGAAACAGGAGATGGATTACCACCATGATAATGTATATCACTACATGATGGATTATGGCTGCACTTTTGTAGATACCCTTACCAACCAACCCGTAAACGGCATTACCGATGCGGGCCCTATTAAACCACAAATAACAATTACGAATTAAAAATTAGGAATTAGAAATGAAAACTAAATACGATTCTATCACCAAAATGCTTCCTGCTATAATTTCTAATTATTAATTCATAATTCCTAATTAAATAAAAGCATGGCACGCAGCATACCCGTAATATATAACCAACTTTTGCAGGCAAAAAATGCGCAAAGCAATTTAAGTCCGCTTAATTCTAATTCGCAGGTAAGCATCTGGAATTTATGGTTGTGGATAACCGCCGTAGGGCAAAACCTGTTCGAACAATTATGCGATCTGTTTCAAACCAACCTGGAATTGCTGATTGAAAACGCACCTGTATTCACGTTGCAATGGATCGCCCAAATGTGCAAAAATTTCCAGTATTCTCTTACCAATCCGCAGGTGGTGCAACTCAACGTAAGCAACATATATCCTTACTTAACCATCGCGTATCCTTCGGTGAATGCATCTTTGCAAATCATTACGCAAGCAGCAGCGGTGAATAATTCCAATAACCAGGTTATTATAAAAGTAGCATCCAATTCCGCTCCGCTCACATCGTCACAAATCACTGCGTTGAAAAGCTATCTCACCATTATTCTGCCGCCTAATGTGAGCTATGTGGTAATAAGCGATAATGCCGATTTGCTGTTGGTGCGTGCACAGGTATTTTACGATGCATCTTATTCCGGAGTTATACAGGGAAATATGAATGCAGCCATAACTGCGTACCTGGCCGGTATCCCGTTTAACGGAGTGGTAACGGTGAGTGCGCTTGAAGAAGCTATGCTGGCTGTTACAGGTGTGAAAGATGTGGTGCTGAATAATGTGTATTGGAGAAAAGCAAGTGACTCTCCACCCAGCGGAGGGCCTCCGCCTACCAATATGCCCAACCAGTTGGTAAATGGAAATCAATTATTGAACCGCAATTACCAAACATTTGCCGGATATGTAATTTCTGAAACCACATCGGGATATACACCGAGTGACTTGATTACCTATATACCATCTTAATTAATAAGTAGAAATGGGAATTATCAACTTGTCAAATCACCAAATTATGAAATCAGGAAAGAATGATTTTTGATATTGATTATATAAACTATGTGTGGAATTTGCTCACTCCGCCTGCATTGCGCCAACCCGGCCAATTAGCATGGGGTTCGGCAGTGATGGCGGGCAAGCAATGGAAGGGCAGTACATTCTTCGACGGGTATATGATGGGAGATCCCGATCCCGCAACCACAGCGTATAATCCATCGGCTACGTATACTACCGGGCAGCGGGTTGTTTATTACATACAATCGTACACATCAGGCTACACGGGCAGCAACGCTTATTATGGCGATAATGCAGTATACGAAGCCATCAGTATAAACCCCGACGGAACCAATAATACAGGTTTTTCAGGCAAAGCGCCTGTGGGGGCCGCCATAGTTCCTCAAAACCCGCCTGCTTCTGCATTGGCAAATGTTTCGGCTGCACTGCAATGGCTGAGTAATTATAATTGGATACAGGTGTACCCGAATTTTATGGGCGCTAATTACCGCGCTTCTTTTTCACCGCAAAAACTGACATACGAATATGCCCTCAACCTGTGGTTTAATACCACCTTCAGGCAGCCGGTGAGCATGAGCGATATTTATATTACCCCGCTCGATATTACCCAACTGCAGGCCTATGCGTATCCGTATTCGCTGAAGAGTTATTTTTTACCTGTTACCGAATTTCCTCCGCAACCGGTTACCAGCGATTTTTGTTTCCCAACTAATAATGCCTCCATTCAAAATAATTTTACCATTAATATTCCTATTGCTGTATACAATGCATTAAGCAGCAATAGCGGCCTGCGCCAAGGTATTGTACGTGCTTTTGCCGACAAGCTTTGCCCGGCAGGTGCATATTATAACGTAGCAACATATTAATTGAGTATTGAAAATTACCAATGGATAAGGAAATCATCAAATTACCAAATCACCAAATCATCAAATTAAAATGAGACTAATAGACACTTCCGGAATCACTGCAAGTAAAGGTTATCCGCTGCTTGCTAACAATCCCAATGTTGTGGTGGGAATAGATTTTATACAACAGGGCCTTGCAGAATTGTTTGCTAAATGCGCCCAATCAGTTTCGCCCGGCGGCAATCCCACTATTTTAGAGGGAATGGCCCTATCGGGCAATAATATTAGTGCCGGCGGAGTGTATGTTCCGGCCTTGGGAGAAATATTTATTTATAACGGGGGTAATATAAGTGGCAGCCCCAATACATACATAGCCTGTTCCTGGGTTCCAAACCCTACCGACACAAGCCCTTATCAAACCACGCTGAGCGACGGAAGCCAGGTATCTGTGCATAATCAGCGCACGCTTACATTTGCCTATTCATCTACCCCGGGCACAGGCAACATAGCCGATTTTGGTACATGGGTTCAAAACCAGGTAAGTTTAAATACACAATCTATAAACGAACTTATACCGGAAGCATGGATAAGCATGAGCTATAACAATAGCTGGGCCAATTATGGTAACGGCTATAGTAACGGAAGGTTTCGGCTCGAAGGGGATAAGTTAGTTTTATCGGGCGCTATATATGGCGGAGCATCCGGAACTTCAGTAATGATCATGTCGCCCGGATGGCAGCCAACCAATAAGGTAACCGTAGCTGTGCCGGTTTACTATGCGGGGGCAATTACCATGGGCTATTTAACCATACTGCCTAACGGTACCCTTAGCATTACCTATCCCGGTTCAATTACATTTGTGAGCCTCGATGGTATATCGATTGCGTTATCATAATCACAGCATGTATTAATAATTAGTAATTAAAAATTAACAATCGGGAACCATGCTCAAACAAAACATAGCAATTATTAATTACTAATTCTTAATTTTTAATTAGCATAATGACCGACATTTTATTAGATAATAACAACGATTTGCAGTTTGCCGTTAACGGTGATTTTTCCGTCGGCGACAGCACTTTGCAAGAGGTAGAGAATATTATTATGAGTTATCCCGGCTGGTGGAAACAATTCCCACTGGTAGGATGCGCTGCACCTAATTACATTGGTTCGCCGGGAGTAGGGCAGCAGCTTAGCAACAGCATTAACCAGCAACTTAAACTCGACAGAAAAACCGTTACTTCTCTCTCTGCCTCGCTAAATGCCGATGGCACGCTTACCTCAAGAGCGTATTTGGCTGCGCTATCTGCATGGTGTAGCATATTTACTCAGTGCTGAATCAAATGAACCGGATATTATAAACTCTTCAGCCTTTCCTTCCATTTTTTATTCATGGAGAAGTTCTTCCATTTCTTCCATGCTATCACTCTTGGTTGCTACCGGCATGGTTGTTTTAGTTTCCTTATTAGCAGGTGGGTTGCAACTGAACAGTAGGCAACTAATTACAAAGATGCCGCATATAAAAACTTATTTTTCATTTCTTTAACTATTACCGTTGGTGTTGGAGTTCTTGGTATAACTGATAATATTTGTTGCCATAAATGTTTACGCGAACAGTATCGCCCATATCCTGAAAAGTTTGCAAGGCTCTGGTATAAACTTCCAACGCATAAGTGCTTCTGTCGCCCGCGGAATCGATGTCCCAACAAGCAGCCAGGATATATTTACTACATTGTGCATATAGTTTTTTCTGCTCATCGGGGTCAGTTGTTTTTTTTGCCATCTTCCGGTAAACATCTGAAATGTTTTCCTCATCGTAAAGGCGTGTAGGGGCATAATGAGCTTGTTTGGCATACTTCAACGACTCGAAATCTATTGGCAGTGCCTTGTCGTCTTGTTTCAGCGAATCGTAGGCAAGCCCCACATAATTATATACTACTGTCAATCTGCGGCTGTAAGTAGTATCGGTCAATGAATCTACATGGCTCAGTAATTCTTTATAAATAGCTGCACTACGCATATAGCATTGAATAGTGGAATCCATTTCGCCTTCGCCAAACATTACCAATGCGCTTTTTTCCAGGGCCCTTGCTCTATCATATTGTTGCTTGTTGTTGACAGACGAGCTACAACTGAACAGCAGGCAAGTAATTAGGAAACCACCCGCATATAAAAAGTTATTTTTCATGTTCTTATTATAAATGTATATGCAAATCTATAAAAGATAAATGAACCCTATAACTACAGTTTGTAGGTATAGCCTTTGCTAAAATTTGCCGGTATAAACTTTTACTTTATACACCTCCTAACCCTTTGGTCATTGACTTTTTGTAACTCTACTTTCCCGTTTCATATTTTTGTAAAACAGTAGTCAGTTTAATTTCGATTACTGACCACTAATTAAATGAGCGGACTGAAAAAGGATATGGGAGCCATACAGCGGGCTGTGCAAATACTTGCAGGGACTTATGACAAAGACCTGCTCAGTTTTGAAGTGGCTAAAGTGCAAAGCGTTGATACGCAGAATTGGCTCTGTTCAGCACAATTGGTGAGCAGCAATGTTCAAACCGTTTATAATAACATTCAACTTACTTCCGAAAAAACAAGCAATGGATTTATACAAGTTCCTAAAATAAATAGCAATGTAATATTGGCCATTACCTGGCGGAATGAAGTATACGTATTCATGTGTTCAGAGGTAGATGCCCTGGTATTTCATCAAAAAAATAGCGATGGCAGCTACGAAGAGTTTGTAATCAGCACCACCACGGGAACAGGCAATACTCCATTGCCATTGGGCATACAATTGGTAGATGGCGGCGGCAACGGAATAGTAATAAGCAGCAGCGGTACCATTAAGATAAATGATGGCAGTTACGGTGGATTAGTGATTGCAAATGGAGCAAATGGATTGCAGAATCAACTGAATAATATGAATGCCCAGTTACAAGAAATAATCACGCTATTGCAAACTAATCCTTATCTATCATTGCAAACCGCTGCCAATGCTGCCGGGTTTGGAACACCGGTATTACCTGCAGCTAATTTCTCCAGCATTATAAATACCGATGTAACGCACGGACCAAAAACATAATAATTATTAATTATGTTCTATACCATCACCAATCCTTCCGACATCTTCACACTCATCATGAATGTGTATGGTACATTGGAAGAGAGCATTGCATTTATTTCCGGTAACGCCACGCTTATCCCTTCATTGAGTGCGGATATCGGTGCATTAGCCGGAAAGGAGGTGTATTATGATGCTACATTAGTGGTTACTTTCCTATCACCCAACCCGATACTCGCAACTCCTCCGTTGCCGATAACCGAATATACCTGGGCGGGCCGCGAAGGACAAAATATATTTGATGTGTGCATACAAACCTATGGCGTTTTAGATAATCAAATAAAATTGTTGAGCGATAATAATCTCGATTTTACTTCCCCCATTTTTGAACAGGAATTCAATTACGACAGCACCCAAATTGCCAATAGCAACATATGGAATCGTACCACCGGCATGAGTATTGTATTCAGCACCGGAAATGCACCCGAAGGCGGCTCATTCGATTCGAGCTTTGAATTCGGTTCGTTTGAGAAAACAACTATAACAACTATTAGCTAACAGCCTTTTATGTTAGTTCAAACTTGCCGCGCACCATATAAATTTCTAATGCATCGGTACGTTTTATTTCCATGGCTTCAAACTTTTCGTTTACGCTTTTCAGCACCAGCAAGGTTTTATCGGTAGGGTGGGGGTGGACGAACTTCAGCACGTAGCAATCGGGCAGTACCACCACATGCGGCTCGCCATAAGGAATATAGTTATGATTGAAAATGCGTTTACAAACCACTATGTCGCCATTGCAATATTTCGGATACATACTGTGCCCGCTTACCCGCACAGCTATATGGCAATCGGAAAAATGGGGGATAGATTTAAAATTAGCTACCGGCTCATATCCTGCTTTATCCACCGTCAGTGCCTGGGATAGTTTGGGTTCTTTCATTCCAATACTTTTTACTTTATAAACTAATAGGGGCTTTCTTCCTATTTCAAAAGTAAGCATAAAAAACGAAATATGTCCTTTTATTTCATGTATTAGTTTTTTAGGATTTATAGTAGTCATTGACTACTCAATGGCTGCGAAGCAAATGGGTTTTTTATCGGGTTTCTTTGCGGTTAATTAACGAGCCCGAAAAAACATCACATGATTTCAGGTAAATTTTCCCGGATATATAGTTTTTTGACACTGGTTGGATGCTTTCAGCTATTGGTCATAACTAATGCAAATGCACAGATGAACCGTGCAACACAGGCAAACAATATTACTTCTAATATTTATCAGAACAATACGCATGCCATTACCGGTACAACTTTACAACAGGTAATGCTGAACCAGAACAGTTCGTATGTAAACCTGTTAAGCGATACTAATTTATTGGATGTGCGTATTTTTTCGCCCTATGCTACGTATACTCCGGGTATGGGAGTATTTTATGGTGATACGTTATTTTTAAATTTAGCATCAGCACACGGTACATGGAATCGCTCCCAATGGTATAAAGTTACCTCAGGGGGGTGCGTGTGCTCAGATTATGTTCAATATGGAGATACCAGTACAAGCATAGCTACGCATCATTACGTAAATATAGCTACCGCACCCCTTATTCCCTGGGCAGATACCGTTGGAAGCACGACGGGAAGCAAGGCATCTATTTTAACAAAAAATTCAGGATGGACAACAACTGGGAATTATCATTTGAATTCTTACACAAATTACTGGGGATATTTAGATACTGCACTTGGTTTACAAGCCCGGGTAGGCAATAGATGTGCAATATGGATAGATACTATAAGTGAAGTACGTATTGGCTACAAGGCTGGCTACAAAGAGATACCACTTTCGAATTTGAGAAATACAGATGTTGGCTATGAGACCGATTTGTTAAATACATCAGGCAATAGAAATGCTTTTTTCGGATATTTTTCAGGGGCGTCAAATATTAGCGGTAGCAATAATACCGGTGTGGGGTATGCATCCTTGAACAACTTATCTTCCGGTGGACAAAATACAGGATTAGGTTATCAAAGCTTACAATCGGATAACACCGGCTCCATGAATATTGCAATTGGCGATAATACACTGCATAATAATACATCAGGAAGTAATAATATAGCCATAGGTTATATGGCAGGATTCAGAGGGGTGAATTACACAAATGCAATAGCTCTTGGGTATCAGGCTGCTTTTAAAGGCAGTAATACAACTGTTCTCGGAGATAGTTTAACTACCGATGAGTATAATTATGGTAATATACATTTTACTGGAGCTTTAATGCCTAATTACCAGGCCGGAACTGCCGGCCAGGCGTTAATTTCACAAGGTGCTTCAAGCTCTCCTCAATATCTTACGATTGCCCGTGCATCCGATACATTAGGAGGCAGCACTAAAGTATTAGGTACTACTAATACACAGGTATTAACAAACTATTCAGGATGGGCAACAACTGGTAATGCAGGAACCACACCCGGCACAAACTTTATTGGAACCACAGATAATGAAGATCTAATGTTTAAAAGATGGGATACTTTGGTATTACAACTTTCAGGGCATAAAAATGCATTCAATATAGCAGTTGGACTTGGTGCATTATCAGTAAATTTCAATTCTATATCAGCAACTGGTTTAAATAATATAGCAATTGGTCGTTCTGCGTTACATCAAACGGGAACAGGCACATATAACATTGGCTTGGGCTACAGTGCAGGCGGAAGTAATACGACAGGCATAAGCAATATATACATAGGTACACAAGCAGGTGCTAGCTTGGAGAACGGGGCGAATTACAACATTTGTTTAGGTTATCTAACAGCTGGAAACGTCCCTCTCATGGGACAGGCATCCTATAATTTCTTAGGCGGTGCAGGTGCCGGATACAATCTCAATAATGGCAACCGCAACATCTTTATAGGTGATACAGCAGGATTTAATATCGGAAACAGCGGTAATAATATAGCTATCGGTATGGGTGCCGGTAAGAATGGAACAAATTATACCAACGCCCAGGCATATGGATATTTTACTGCCTTCCTTGGCAGTAATACTGCTGCCATGAATGATTCATTAACACTACTTGCTCAGTCTTACGGCTTCTTTCGTATCAAGCAGCCTCAAAGTGGAGCAGGGGCAGGGTTGATATTGCCCATTCAGCAAAGTAGCGCCACTTCTGGTACTATTACCTCCAACGGCGCTCAAATTTTAGAGTTTACTGGCTCTACATCATCTACGTTACAAATAACGGAGCCATCATCACCATATACCGGCCAGCAATTTGAAATAGTTACCAATCAATCCTCCTTGTCGTTAAGCTTTACCAATAGCGGTAATTTTTATGCTACTCCATCTACTGTTACCAATGTGCAGAGCCATTCATTTATATATGATGGAACCAAATGGGTAATGCGATACTAAAACCAGCTCATGAGGACTATGAATTTTGATGTTAACAATCCCGACTCGTTTGTTATATGCCTTATAGGCACTTGCACCTGTTGTTTCATACAGACAGCTGAAAAATTTATTCCACTTACATTACATATTCTGTTGCCACCTATTATTCCGCAGATAATAACCATTCTGGCAGGCTGTATGACCTTGCTGGCCGGGTATCCTCACCTTAAAGCAAGAATCAGAGCTTTATTAAAGAAATTCAAATGAAACTAAGCACGGCCATAGCCCCTTGTCTATTATTAGGGATAGCTAAAGATAGAGATTCAATCTTCTTTTTTATGCTGTGCCTGGTGATTATACTTAAAAAGAAATAATTGTGGAAAATATCAGCGAACATATTACTTACGAAGAAGCCATCTGTAGCGAAACAGCTATTGAAAAGCATATTGATAATACACCAACTGCACCTATTATCGGCACTATGAAGCTCACCGCCGGAAAAATATTTGAACCATTACGCAAATGGGTGAGTGAACTGCGGGGCCATGATTCTCCTATAACAATCAATTCATTTTACCGCAGCCCGGAGCTGAATAAAGCCATCGGCGGAGCGCAAGATTCTCAGCATACGCGCGGCGAAGCCATAGACCTGAATGTGAATTACCCCGACTTCAACAAAAAAGATTTGTTTGAATTGATCCGTACAGAATTTGATTTCGACCAGCTTATTTATGAAGGCGGAACACCCGATGATCCTGCTTGGGTGCATGTAAGCTATAGCTCTGTTCATAACCGTAAGGAATGCCTCAAAATGGTTATGCACGGCGGAAAACCAACCTATACTTTACTATAATATGAGAAACAATAAAACCTGGCAAACCGTTTTTACTTATTGTCTTTCAGCCTTGATGGTGATAAGTTTTGTGACCATAATTATTTGCCTGATATTTCACCTGGCGCCCAGCAGTAATAACGACTTGCTTTACTTGCTTGCGGGTGCATTGGGAACCATGACCGGCACCATTATCAACTATCATTATGGAAGCTCCAAAGGCTCTGCGGATAAGAACGATATGCTCTTCAATTCTGCACCCATAAACGGATGGGTAGATAAAAGCAAAGAAGCGATAGAAGAAATAAAAAAGGAAATATAGATATGCGTAATATCCTATTTTTTTTGATGGTTGTTTTTTTTGCAGCTTGTTCTGACGAAGAGAAGTTGCAACGTATTGAAAAGCGGAGCCCCGAATTATTCCAAACACATATTCGCGATTCGGTTGGGCAGCCTACAGTTACCTATCTGCGTCACGATAGCGTTATTAATATTCCCGGGCATACCGATACCTTTACCGTAAGCGTACCCTGTCCACCGACAGTAGTCTATACTCATACTTCTCATTTTAAAACAGGCACGGCTACTCTGCATATTGATTCAGGCAAAGCAACAGTCATCTGCCATGATGATTCGTTGAATGAAATAATCTCCTGGCAAAATGAAATTATCGACAGCAACCGTACCTATATTCGGGAAGGGCTTGCAGAACGCATGGTTGCAAAACCCCCAACTTCCTTCGACGATTTCTGCCATTGGTTCACTATCCTTATATTACTTTGTGTAGCGCTCTATTTCGGAGGGAAGTATTTACCGACCCTACTCAAAGCTATCAAGGGCGGATTGTAACTAAGGTGTTTTTATAATTTTTCGTTCCAACGCAGGGCTTTCATCGGAATTAACAAGGCGTATAAGATAAATGCCAGTTGCTTTGTCAGTTATATTCATGTGCATGGTGGTGTTATCAGCCATACCGGCATATAGCTTTTGTCCCATACAGTTATACAACTCGACACGCTGCCCCGGGCTTATTCCATCTATGGTGAAGGTACCATTGTTAGGATCAGGATAAATTTGAATAGTTGCTGAATTCTTAATAGTATTAATACCTGCTCCACTTTTTGGTACAAAAGCACAGGTGGAATCGCTGCAACCTTTGCTGTCTGTCACGGTGCAGCAATAATTACCCGAACATAAACTGCCTATCGAATCAGTAGTGGCTCCATTGTCCCAAAGATAAGTGTAGGGCGGGGTGCCGCCCGATGCGGTAACTTTTACGCCTCCGTTGCAGGGGCCGAATTGGGCTACAACGGTATGCGCAATATTAATAATGGGTACGCCTTCCAAATAGGCTGAAAAATTATAGATGCTGTCATTGTAGTACCCGGAATACCAAACATAAGAAGTGTCGCAGCCCACACCCCCATGAAACCTCGATAAGTGCGCCGTGAGCCAAAATGATTGCGTACTACAGGTAGCATTAAAACAAGTTGTAAGGATACTACTGAAATCAGTACCAGGCATTAAATAACAATAACCCGGTTGAGCATTATTACACCTAACTGTATCTGTAGCTCCGCATGGGGTACTAAGATAAAACACTCCGTCGGACATTGGAATTGGGACATTATAATTCGTTTCGTAAGCATAGTCGACGGTAAAAAAAGTAATGCGTATGCCGGCAGGAACAGTAATTAATATACTGTCGGAATTAAAATTAGGATAAAGGCAGGAAGGCGTCGAGCCTCCTGTCCAATAGCTTTTAGGCCCCGTTATTTGTGACAGGGGTTGATAATTGCCATTCGCATCTTTATCGTTTAGCATGGCCGAGCTATAGCGAACTATTGTTTTTCCGCTGCTGGTTATCCATGTTGAACTATATGGAGTCCGCAACGATGCATCCTCTACCGCGCCTTTCAGTTCATTTTTAATCTCCGTTGAATGAGAGTTTGCAGTTCCTATAGACATAGCAGTTTGACCCTGCAAGTGGCTGCCGTTTATTATAAATAGGATAATAAAGCTGACAAAGAATAATGTATATTTTTTCATACGGATAGATTTTAACTGAGACGAATCAAGCAAACTCAGTGCTAATATATCGTTTATAACGATAGGATTATCTTATATGTTGGATGTAGTATAAAGGTGGAGTTACCAGCCCGTATTTTATAACATAGTGGAACGGGCTTTAAAGTAGAAGTATTCGATTTAGCTATAAAGCCATTCGAACGCTTGGCATATCTCTATATATTCTGCCATCTAAACGGCAACCTCCTTTAGCGTGTTGAGGATGCTCTGCTTTTATAGTTGGATCAAGGGGATTGTTATTAAATTTTGCTTTCCCCCATTGCTTGAAAAAGAAATGGACATTTTGGTGGTTGCATTGGTTTTTTATATCATCAACCCATTCTTTTTTGATGGGTCTTGCTTTAGGCCCTGATTCTCCTCCTACAATAGCCCAATTAATATTAGTTAAATTAAGGTTAGGGAGAGGGCCAATTAAGGGTTCAAGAGATAAAAATTTAATATGTGCATCAGTATTTCTCAGATAATCAATTCTGTCAATTACTTTTTCATTTTCCACCGATACTCCCATCCAAATATTGGGCGTCCAGGTTAAATGTGGACTATGCTCTGCCAATATTTCAGCACGTTTGGTAAGTACCTGAAATGTATGCTGCGGGTTATCATTCATTACTGCAAAAACCTTTTGTATAAACTCAAGGGGAACATTTACATGAAATAAATCGCTCATAGAATTCACAAACACTACTTTAGGTTTTCTCCAATTATAAGGGGTATTTAATTCATCTTCGTGTATGGTAAGATTAAAGCCATTTTCATATTTTTTAACCCGCATCGCCCTTAATCTTCTTGTCATTACTTCTGCATAACAGAATTTGCAGCCAGCAGATAGCTTATTGCAACCTGTTACAGGATTCCATGTCATTTCCGTCCACTCTATACTTGATTGTGCCATACTATTTCAACTTCAATTTTATTTTATCTCGGTATTTATTATAATTTTGGTAACTTAGATAAAATGCGTTTTGTCTTGCTTGTGAGCCATCTTTGTTAAAAGACGAGAGCTTTCCTTCTTTTTGCAATTTAGTTAATATTTCATTTGCATGCGTGGGTAAATGACCATTTCTCAAAGTAAATTGATACAATTCTCCATTTGTTACCTCATGATTTTTCAAGAGTTCATGCAAATTTCTTTCAAATTTAATTGTATCAGGTTTTTTTTCTACATGGGAGAATAATGAATTTTCAGATTCATATTTCCAACCTCTACCTTGCTCTTCATCTATTTTCCACTTCTCATGGAGCATTCTATCGAACCCATATATGTGGCTTGTAAAGAAAAATAAACAAAAGAATTGATTTATTTCTCGAGTAATAATAAAGGAATCTACAAAATAATCGTCGCCTAATGATTGCCTAAACGCTTCAGTAAGATTTTCAATGAATACTATCCCTGTTGAGCTTAAAGGCCACTTATTTTCTGGCATCAATTCCTTAATGAAATCTATTAAACATACTGGAGTTCCCTTAGATTCAAACCTGAACATAAATTGCGTTGGTAGAAATAGTAAAACCTCAGATTTGTTCGTTCTCAAAAGGGATTTTATGTCAGAAATACTTATGTCCTTATAACCATACGGGTCTATGAAAATAAATGCTTTTTGTTTGGTAAATGAATTAATCTTAGCAGCTATTATTGGTAAAAGTTCTTGATAGTCAATATTTGAAAAATCTAGCTGTCCAATTTCGGGATAATGTAGCTTACGTTGGCTGATTTCTTTACTGAGCTTTTCTATCTTTTTCTCATTAATGTCATTGAAGAGGCAATTAAATTTTCCTGGTATAATTCCACTCTGTTTATTTGCATCATATACTTTTTTGATTGCCTCAAGAATTACAATGGGACTCCCTTTTCCATCATTCTCATAAATTCCTTCACCGCAAAATAGGTCGTAAATATATATATCTTGAAAAAAACCTGATTTTGTAATTATATATAGATACGCCTCTAAGTAGTTTTTTAGGAGTTCAACTTTAATTTCGGAGTGAGGTAGCATTTTCTCCTGAGATTCCTTCATCTTATAGCGAAAATGCAAATTTAATACGGAAAATATATTCATTTATCTTATATCAATACATTTCATTCACCATCTCATGTTCATTTCTTTTACCTTCACCCCCATCTGCCTCTGTTCCTCCAACACCACAATACTTCCTCTAATTTCACTGCGGCTAATAGGTATTTCGTCGCCTTCTTCATCGGTGAGTAATAGCATATCGGCAGTGGCATAAGTGATCCATCCACAAAGGTGTATAGTAATTCCCGGCTCGGGGGATACGGTAACGTTGCAATATCTATTTATAAAATGATGGTTCATTTTAATTTAAGAATTAACAATTAATAATTGGGAATTAGAATGACGTGCTGGGTTGTAAGGGCTGTTCTATTATCAATTCATAATGCTCTCTTTCCACTCTTCTTATTTCGGTTAACAACTTGGCTTTCCAACGCCGGTAGTAGTTTTCGGCTGTTTCCATATCATGCATTCTCGAACGCTTGTGCAGATTTTTATATTCCGTCCCCAGGGTTTCATATACTTCATATAGCCCCTTCAAATACTCTTCTAACACACTTGTTTCTATCATATCACATTATTTATTTTTACTCCTTATCTTCATCGTATCATTCATTCCCGATAGCTATCGGGATCATCACTCATAATTCATAGCTCTTGTAAGTCCATTCGCTCACCTCAGTTGTGGCATGTTTCAGCTTTTTCATGTAGCCTAATGATTCCCATTTTTCAAATAGTTTAAGTTTGTTGTTTGCTGCCAGGTATTCGTAAATACCTACCCAGTCGGGGTTTCCGGGTAGGCAGCGGTGCATGGTGATGTGCTTCATAAAAAGATTAAACTTTTCCTCGCCTGTTAATTGCGAAAAGGTTCCTTTCACTGATTGATTGATGTATTTCTTTTCGGCACATTGCCTGAAATAGAGCTTCATCAGCTTGCCGATGAAGCGGGGAGATATTTCAGGTCGTACGTTTTCCGAATCGGGGAGCTGGCAGGCAGCAAAGCGCGAGAACGCATCGCTGAAGGTATCTGCAAACATCCATCCCTGGAATTTGTATACCTCGTCGAGCATCAGTTTGGTTTCCTTCTCGTCCAGTTTCAATTCCTTCCCTATTTTAAAAAAGGATTCTTTCAGCAACATGGCCAGATCTTTTTCGGCGAGCGATGCTATTTTTGGTCGGTTATTCACCATCATAATTTGGTAATTTGGTAATTTCATTCTCCATTCGCCATTTTCAATTGCTTACTGGTATTTTCCTGTTTCCACTAGCATTTCAAATGCCGATTTTTTCAGGGCTTTGGGCAGTTCCGGAATCAGTTCATCCTGCCAAATTTTACGGTTCAGGTAGGTGAGCGGATTCTTGCGAAACTGCCTTTCGGGTGTGGCCGCTACGTATGCCGGCAAGCGTTGTAATATCAATGCTTTCTCATTTTCCGGCAAGTTGTTCCATTTCAATTTGCAGCTCTGCTTTTCTGTGGGCTTGTCGTACATTTCCCAAAAGTGGTCGAATGAATCATCGCTTGTTTCTGCAACAGATGTTTTTATTTTCCTCGTTTTCCTTTTGGGTCTGCCGCCCAGTTTACCATTTACGGTGCGGCTTTCAACAAAGCATTTCCGCTTGGCTATTTCTTCTTCCAGGCGTTCGTTGTACCACAACCCGTTTTTATCTATTTTAAATTTCGATTTCAAATCAGCCGGAATGGCTCCCCTAATCACATTCTCCATAGCCTCTTGTGTCATGCGGCCCTTCTGATGCATACAGGCGAGCAGGGTAATATATTTTCCCCGGTCCTCGAACGACATGGTCCAGGTGCCGACAATGAAATCGGAAGTATAAAACAGAACTGCAGGATCTTTGCTCATAATTAAAAGTCGATATAGGGAGCATATTTTTGGCCCGGCATAAAGTCTTTCATCGAAAGCATAGCGTTTTCGCATTCGGTTTTTGGTTTCCGTTTTCTCTTACCTGGCGGCTTACCATTAAATGGATAATAATGTGTTTCCCTGCGGTTAAATTTTTCAATGCGTTCCTTGCTTACCTCACTGCGCATGTAAAGCCCATCGAGCATGGTGCGCAACTGCAGGCGTGTAAGTGTGCGGTGTACTTTGCTGTGTAGCTCGCTGAGCGATACTCCCTCGGGCGAGGCATTTATCACTGAGTTTATATATTCGCGTGTTTCTGCTTTTATCATATTTATTTTTAATTCCGGTTAATGGTATCTGCTTTATTTGAACCCAGGTGAATCTGCAAGGTGAGTATGCGCCTGCCCAGGTTAAGGCCCAGTAATAATACGGGTGCATGGCATGCTTCGCAGCGGCCCACAGCGATGAAGGGTAGTGGAACCACATAGCATATCGTTCCTTTGTAATTAGAAAATATAATCATATCAGGTATAAATTAGTAGGATTAGATAAATTAGAATTCCTATTGCAACTGCTACCCAGGTTGGATTGAACTTCGGGTTGTTGTTGAACATATAGGAGTTGGTTTCGTAACTAAACTCGTAAGAGCGCATGTCTTTAGTTATGAGTTATAAGTGATGAGTTATGAGTTGCGTGAGTATGTATGTAAGTAACTTATAACCCATAACTCATCACTTTATAAACCTTCCCTTCAAAACACACCTCCTCCGTGCCGGGTTCCCAATATTTTATTCCGTAGTGCTTCAGCACTTTTTGTTCCTCGTCGGGCAAGCCGTCGTCATACGCTTTCAGGCTCGTATTGGCTATGAGGTAGCGGTAAAGGAATTCATCGGGTGGGAGCCTGTGCCATTTTTTGCGAAATAGTGACGGCAGCAAGGCTTGGGTTATATGTCCGTTGGTTTGTGTAATCATAATTTCGAGCACATTAGTTAATTTGAAAGTGTTCCATTATTTTGCACAGGGCGAATATTCCGTAAGGCTGCGGGGTAATAATTTCCGCCTCGTGTACAAATGGAGGATTCAAACTGTTTTCTTTTGCCGGTGATGCATTGCCGGGTTGTGCTGTAGATGGATTGGATAAGGCGGGCAGTATTTTTGCCGGACTTTTTTCTTGATTTTTGTATGTATTCATACTATGTAGATTTTATAATTTCATTTAATTGCTGAAGGCGAAGAAGCTGAACCAGGCGAGTGCTGCCATTTCTACTGCGATGATGATAAGCAGCAGCACCCATGGTTTTATTCCCTGCGGGGGAATGATGCCGAGTATTTTTCGTGCTCTCTTCATGCGCGTTCAATTTTGCGTGGTTTTTTAGGTGACAAATGCAGGGCGGTTGTTTTTTTGTTTTTCCGCATGTATTGTGCAATCACTTTCAGGGCTGCGGGGTTCTTGGCCAGGCGTTCCGGAAAATATTTTGCCCATTGATAAATGGTTACCACTGCCAGCCCAATCTCTTGTGCCACAGCAATTTGAAGGTCCCTGTCGCGTTGTACCAGCGTGCACATTTTGTCGGTTAATGTCGGGTGTGTCATTTTTGTATATATTTGTGTCGTAAATTTGACACAAAAGTAGACAATAGAATAATATAATGTCAAATAAATAGACACATAATTATAAACACTGCCACTATTTATCTATGCATCAGGGAGAATATTTAAAAAAGGTAATAAAGAACAGCAACTTCACGGTAAAGGAAGTTGCCGATGCCATAGGCATTTCACGCGCCAATATGTATCTTCTCTTCGCGAAAGAGAAGCTCGACGATTATTATATAGACAAAATTGGACAGATTGGAATTGATCTTGACAACTTGAAGCCTCAAAAAGGGCTGGTTAAAGAATCGAAGGAGCTGGTAAGGAAAGATAACGAGGTGCATATCCCTTTTTACGAAGCCAACGTTACCGGTGGCGACGTAAACAACTTTGGCGACCAGGTGAAGAATGCTTCCTATTTTTTAACGATACCTCATTTTAAAGATTGCCACATAGCTGTGCGTGTAAATGGGCACAGCATGTACCCGAAATATTGCAATGGCGATATTGTAGTGTGCAAAAAGATAAACGACCACAGCCAGGTTCCATATGGAGAGCCGTACATCGTAGTGCTGGCCGATTATTCTGTCTTGAAATATGTGCACCCGCATCCGACTAATAAGGCCCTTTTTGTGCTGAAAAGTGCCAACGAAGCGTACGAACCTATGGAAGTAAAACGCCGCGATGTGTTGGGCATTTATATTGTAAAAGGGAAATTGGAGTTGGCGTAGGTTTGCAGAGGCGTGTATACTTACATTTTTACTCCCACGTATATACTTGATTGTGACTTATGTTATGATGTAAACATAATTGATTAAACAAAATTGTTTATATTTGCATTATGGATAATAAATTATCAATAATAAAGGGCATACATCCGGGATTACTGATTTCGCATGAGTTGGACAAACGTAAGATTGGCAAATCAAAACTTGCCATGTCTATAGGTGAATACCCTCAAACATTTAGCGCTATTACATTAGGCAAGCGTAATATGAATGCCAAGCTGGCATTAAAGCTTGAAAAAATACTTGGTTTTGAAGAAGGGTTTTTAATGGTATTACAGGCTTATTATGAGATTAAAAAAGAAAAGCAAAAGGAAAGCATTTCGAAGCACCCTGATTTTACTAAGCTGAGACCTGTTTTATTTTGGGATACAGATATGAAAAAAATAAATTGGGATATTCAAAAACGTGCTGTTATAGAAAGAGTATTTGAAAGAGGCAATAAGGAAGAAAAAAAAGAAATACTAAGATTTTATGGTAAAGACATTATTGATGAAATAATTCATGGGTAAGCAAAAGCTTCATTATAATACTGTTACTCCCCAGTTAAGGAAAGGTTTGGAGATAGTAATGTCTGCTAGAGAATTTAAACCTTTCAGACTTGTAGGAGGAACTGCTTTGAGTTTACAAAGAGGACATAGAAAATCTGTTGATATTGATATGTTTACAGATGCTGCATACCGTTCAATTGATTTTGCTGCTATTGAAAATTTCTTACGGGAAACATATTCTTATGTAGACACCAATTCGACCGGTAATGTTGCCCTTGGCACTTCATATTTTATTGGGGATAATAAAAACGACTGCATAAAACTGGATGTTTTTTATTGTGATGCATTTATACAGAAACCAGTAGTGATGGATCGTATCCGTATGGCAACACAGGATGAAATTGTTGCCATGAAAATGGAAGTCATTTCACAAACTGGTCGGAAAAAAGACTTTTGGGATATCCATGAGTTAAAAGATAATTATTCTTTAGCCCAGATGCTACATCTTCATAAAATGCGATACGAGTATACACATGATAAAGAAGAGATAATCCGGAATCTCACATTATTTTCAAAGGCCGATACAGATTTTGATCCTGTTTGTTTAAGAAATAGAAGCTGGGAACTAATAAAACTGGATATTATTGATTTTGCGAACTCGTAAACTAGTTCCTATTTCGCAACCCAACCCGTACAGTCCTGATATATCTCTATAATAATAAAGTAATTCCGCCCATGACTGCGCCTAATCCGATTTCATGAGTAGTCCTTGCTCATAACTCATAATGCGGCTTTGTGACAATACCCGTTTTTAGCCGTTTTTTCCGTAAGTTTTGAGTATGAATCATCCTTGGTCATAATTCATAACTCATAACTCATAACTACTTCAGCAGCGTTACATTGCCCATATACGAATGCTGGTTGTACTGCGCATCGGTTACGGTAATCTTATAGATATAGGTATCCTCCTGCGAAACATTGCCATTGCCTCCGTGCACGGTGCCATCCCAACCTTTGGTGATGTCGGTGGTATGGTATATCTCCATGCCCCAACGGTCGAAGATATACATATCAAAGTCGCGGATATATTGTCCCACCGGCTGGAATGTTTCATTTATTCCATCTCCATTCGGTGTAAATGCCGAAGGGATATATAAATTATACAGCGGCTCAACAATCAGGCAATTGGTAACCGTATCGGCGCAGCCTTTTTGGTTCATTTCTATCAGGGTAGCGCAATAGGTACCTGTGTCCTTGTATGTGTGAACGGGGTTGGCCGCATGGCTGGTCGAATCGCTGTTGTCGCCAAAGTACCACCAGCGGTATGCCAGTCCGTAGCCATCGTTGCTTTCATCGGTAAATTGTACGGTAGGCGACAGGATGGTTACCGGCTTCGGCGCATAAGCAAAGGCCGCTTTTGGTTTTCCATATACGTTTATCAAATTGGCTTTACGCAAGGTAGAACTGCATCCGCTATCCGATACCACTGTGAGCGTTATATTATAGGTACCTGCGTTGGAGTAGCAATAAATAGGATTTTCTTGCTTCAAGCTGTCACCGTTACCAAAGTTCCATACATACACTTCTTTTCCACCCGTAGTTGGAGTGGTGTTATGGAATTGCACACACATAGGCGCACAACCCTGGGTAGTGCTCGATACAAAGCTCGCTTCCGGCGGAGGCTGCACATGCACGGTGGTGCTTGCTGTGGCGCTTACCCCGCAATTATCGGATACAACAATGGTATACACCGTAGTTATAGAAGTAGGAATGGTTACACAAGGTGAAGCTGAGTTAACAGGTTCCCACAAATAAATATCTCCTCCTGTTCCTCCCGTAGCAAGGGCGCAGAGTGTAGCTGTACGTTTGCTGCAGGTAACATTATCCCCGGTAATGCTGACAGCCAGTGGGGGAGGGAAGCTAAAGCTGATATATCCTAATTGCTGGCACCCGTTTGCATCGGTTACGGTTACTGTGTAAGTTATGGAAGAAGGAGGCGTAAGTGTAACAGAGCTGCCGTTTTGGCTTCCGGGGTTCCAGGTGTAATTATAAGGTCCTGTTCCGCCTGTTACATTAGCTGTATAAACGGCGCTATTACCCAGGCACCTGATAGGAGTGCCCGTAACGGTTACTACCAAAGCTGCCGGTTGTGTTATCACAGTAGTAGCAGTGGTGGTACATCCGTTGTTATCTTTCACGGTCACGGTATAGTTTCCGGCTGTAAGTCCTGTTCCGGTAGCTCCATTGCCACCCGCAGGGCTCCATTGGTAGCCATAAGGCGCTGTTCCGCCGCTGGCTGTAACGGTTGCACTTCCGGAGGGAGTTCCATTACAGGTCGCGTTTTTAACGCTGGTGATGGTAGCCACCACCGCCGATGGTTGTGTTACCGTTACCGATGCGCTTGTAGTACATCCGTTATTATCTTTTACTGTTACCGTGTAGGTAGCTGCTTTAAGTCCCACCGCAGTAACATTGGTTTGTCCGCCCGGCGACCAGGAGTAAGCATAAGGAGCTGTTCCGCCCGCCGGAGTGGCAGTGGCGCTTCCGTTGGCAAGGCTGCAAGTAGCCTGGCTGAAACTGGTGGTTACCGTTAGCACGGTAGGCTGTGTAATATTTATGCTGGTTGTGCCTGTGCAACCGTGTGAGTCGGTTACTTTTACCGTATAGGTTGCTACGCCGAGGCCGGTAGCTGCGGCAACGGTTTGCCCCGAAGGAGTCCACAAATATTTATAGGTTGGGGTTCCGCCGCTGGCTGTAACAGTAGCGCTGCCTTTGTTCCCGTTACAAGCAGGGTAGGTTACCGCTATGGTAGCTTTTACAACAGTAGGTTGTGTTATCACTACGCTGGTGCTGGCGGTACATCCGTTTAAGTCTTTAACTGTTACGGAGTATGTTGCTGCTGAAAGCCCGGTAGCTGTAGCCGTGGTTTGGCTGGAAGGATTCCAGGAATACGTATAAGGCGATATTCCTCCGCCCCCGTTGGCTGTGGCGCTGCCTACCCCGCCGTTGCATGGCGGATAGGTAGGTGTGGCTATGCTGGCCGTTAATACAACAGGCTGGGTTACTACTACCGTAGTGGTTCCCGTACAGTTATTTGCATCGGTAATAGTTACCGTATAGGTAGCTGCTTTAATCCCTGTGGCGGTAGCATTGGTTTGCCCCGAAGGGTTCCAGAAATAGGCATAAGGCGATGTTCCCCCTGAAGGTGTTACGGTGGCGCTGCCTGTGCCCCCGTTGCATAAAACATTTGTAACGGTTTTAGTGGCCGTTATAGGCAGAGGCTGTGTTATGACGACTGCTGCCGTACCCACACATCCATTTATATCTTTTGCAGTGATGGTATAGGTCCCCGCGCATAGGCCTGTAGCTGTGGGCCCTTTTCCTCCCGAGGGGGTCCAGGCATAGGTATACGGAGAACTGCCCCCCGAAACTGTTACGCTGGCGCTGCCATTGCAGTTGCCATTGCATTTATCGTTCGAATTAATGGTGGCGTTAATAGCAAGCCCTGTTGTGGTCATATTAACGGTAGCCGTGGTAACATCGCCGCATGAATCGGTTACACTCACCGTGTAGATTCCTACACATAAGCCGGTAGCTGTTTTAGTGGTTTGGTTGCCGGGTGTCCACAGGTAAGTATAGGGTGTACCGCCTCCATTGGCAGTAACCGTAGCGCTTCCGTTGCAAAGCCCGCAGGTGGGATCGACCGTTGCGAATGACATGTGGAAGGTATCCGTAAGCGGCATATTAAACGTATCGGTATATTGCTGGGAGCAGCCTAAGTTAACCGTAAGGGTGTATGAATTGCCCGGACAAAGGCCGGTTGCAGTGTAAGTGGTTTGCCCGTCGCTCCATAGATAGGTGGCATTGGCGCTGGTATCTACATTGCCGCAAAAAGTCAGCAACCCTGTTGCGGAACATTTGCAGGAACAGTAGAACTTTTTCGATTTTTGGATGATTGGAGGACTGGGTGGATCAATCTCTATGCTCGATACAAATCCTTTACCGCAAACATACAGAATACTGTCGTGGCCGCCAAGTACCCCGTTGCCCAATACTACATCAAAAACATTTCCTTTAAAAGCGCCTATGGCGCCCAGGTAACTCATCGATCCTCCATCGTATATATCCACGCTGTCGCTATTGCCGAGATATACGTTATCGCACAGGTCGACTGATAAGCCGCCCCAGGTGAAATAGGTGTTCGACACACTTACCTTTGCATTTATCTTTCCGGTATTTTTATTAATTTGTTGCAGGGTGTCGCCATCATAGGTATAGAGCCAGTTGGGGCTAATGGCCATTCCATTCATACCATTGGTATTTCCGGGTCCGGTGGCTACATATTTGGGGCTCGCACATTCCTGGAAATTAAGTCCATCGTAAGTCGACAGGCCTGTAGGAGAAAGGGTGGGCATGGGCAAACGCATCAAGGTATTATTAAACAGGTTTCTGTTTGCATATGTCCAGGTAGAAGCCATATATGTGGTATCTACCAGCGGGTCGCAGGCTACCAGGCATAAGTCGTGGTAACCCTGATTGGGTGACAGCGCCATTATATTTGCCGAAGTATAAGTTACGTTGGCAGTATCCAGGGTTGCAGCCTGCAAGCTTTGGCTTATTCCGCCTCCGGCAATGGCAATTTCATGGCTGCATAAATCGTAGGCTGCCCTCCATTGCTCATCGAGTGTGCCCGAAGTTTTTTGGGTTATCAGCACTCCATTGGTATTTATCTTGTCGGTATAGGCCGGGCCGCCACCGCCAAATCCTTCAAGGCAGAAAGAGTTGCCGGTAAATTTATCCACACAAAAACATCCGAAATATTGGTTTGGGAAAGTGGCGTTATAGGTCCATATTTGCACCCCGGAAGAGTTATATTTGGCCAGTTGAAAGGGATTGTAGGCTCCATAAATGTATACATTGCCTGCATAGTCGTAATCGACGTCGTATGCCCCGTTATAATTTCCGAGGCCGGCGTAAGAGGTGGTCCAGTTGGTTGCCCAGGGGTCTATCACCAAGGTCCGGAATGGGTCCGGGTTGGTTACATGGAACGATTCTGTATTATTCAGCAAACTATATTGTGAAGCCAGGCGGCCGGCCGAATCTCCATCCGGAAAACTAACCGGTGCATGGTCGGTAAAAGTTCCCCAACCGCTGCTTATTTGTATGTTCCCTTGTTTATCGAGATACATTTTTTTTGTTCCGTCGTATTTTAATTTTATGTCGGACAGGTTGGCGCCAGGGTGAACGATAAGGGCGTATTCGAATCCGTCTTTGTCGGGAATGAATGAATATTTTACATCAATGCCCGGATATACATTCGTGCAGGTTACCGTTTTAAAGATGTTTACCTTTATGGTGCTTTTACCATCGGCGCCAGGGTAGGTGTAGTAATTGCTTTTTTCTTCGCCTGCAACAATGTTGGCAGTGCCGTTCGAGCCTTCCCAGGTAGCTGTTATATAATGGTCAATTGGTTTTTCTTTTTTCCAGTTTACATCATCAGGGTCGGCTACCTCAACGCGTTTTTTATCAGGACTCATGTGGATGCCGGGCTGTTCGGTATATTTATAAATGAGGCCACGCGGGGTAATGAATACATAGACGTTGCCTACCTGTGCGCCATACAATATTTTATCGGAATTTGCGGGCCCGGTAAATTGTCCGCCGTTTTCAATAAACACGTGGTGGTCGAACGCGTTTGCTGTCCATTTTATTTTGGCTTTGGCGCCCAAGCCTTTCCCATTCGATTTGGGAATGCCCGATTGTGCCTTTAGTGGTTGAAAACAGGTGAGTAGAGTGAGTGAGAGGGCAAGAAGAAATTGCTGGTAAGTAATCTTCATCCGGGTAGTTTTTTTATTATAGTGTGCAGTTTATGGTATGTTGGTAAACGGAATTTTTCCCTGCCTGGTATATAAGCAGACTTCAAATATATAAATTCTTTTTATACGAAATACAATTCGTTAATATTTGGTAGTAATTTTGATGGGGAAAGGGGGATAGATACAGGCCTTACATACTGATAATCATACCTATCGTATTTTATGCTCACGGTATGAAAGGATGGTAAAGTTCTGCCAATTATGCTTTGGAAATGTAACAACCAAAAAGTAGTAGTTTTGTATAAACAATATTTAGGATGCGTTGGAATTGGAAAACGATTTTAGGTATTTTATTTATTTGTGGCGCAATAAAGGAATTTTCAAGTGTAATTCACACCTCCGATGTGCCTTTAGTTTTTGCCCTTATTAGTGCAGTAATTGTAATTGCTTGCGGAGTAATTTTAATTAGATGGGGCAATAAAAAGAAGAACCTGTAGCGTATCAGCTGTCCATTTTTTTTATCGATTCATATTCCATTTTCAACCCTTATTTTTGGGGTTTTACCGAAAAATTAAATCATAAAAAGGAAGAGGGTTTACCTTGCAAACAATTCAAAAGGAGAGTATTTTTTAACTCGTTAACGCCATGAGTACACAAAGAATAGAACAATTTGGGACTTCAGCGGAACCTATGGAACGCATAGCAACAGAAGCCCTTATAAGATATACGGTTAAGGCTATTGTAACCGACGAAAAGGAATTTTCCGATGAATTGGTTTTTCCCGGTCACGAAGGAGAATTGAAGATACCGGTAAAAGAATATCTCGAATACTGAATCTTCTTATTTGAACGTCTCTGTGTGTGAATGCACCCTGGCTTTTCCGATTCTTCCTTCCGGAAAAAATTACTGGGGTGCTTTTTTAAAGGTCTCATTAAACTATAACATCCGTTCCTTGTCATACAAAAAATAGTAGCTTATATTTCACACAAAATATTACTTTTGTTTTTCAAGTCCCTCATAAAAAATTCTGCTGAAAAGCACAAACATTAAAACAGAACATAAACTAAAAGATACCGGTATGCAGCCGTATACCCGGTTTTTTCTACCCAATAAAAACTTAAAAAACCCTTAACATATTGTAAATATATCTACCTCTTTTTTTTACAACCATTAATTCAGCAATTATGAAAAATGCGAATGTTCTCATAGTGGAAGATGAGGTAATTATTGCAAAAGATATGTCGCTTACCCTAACCAAGTTAGGATATAATGTAGTGGGGCATTCGGTAGGCGGGGAGGAAGCCATGAACATGGCAGCCGAAAAGAAGCCCGATATAGTGGTGATGGATGTAATGCTGAAAGGCGACATGAACGGCATTGAAGCCGCCAGGGAAATAAGGCAACGACATAATATACCCGTTATTTTTATTACCGCCTATTCCGATGAAGATACCCTTGCACGTACCAGGTCGTCATCTCCTTTCGGATACCTTGTAAAACCATTTAAAGCGAATGATTTGCGGGCCACCATTGAAACTGCTTTGGGCCGTTTTGGGGAAGAAGAGGAACTGAAAAGAGAAAATGAAATATTGCTTAAACTGCATAAACAGGATAGCGACAAGAATATTTTATTTATAAAAGCAGACTCCAAGCTCATCCGCCTGAAAATAAACGACATTTTATATATAGAAGCGCTCAAAGACTATGTAAACATATTTACTGCCGACAATAAATACGTGGTGCGCTCAACCATGAAGGGCATACAGGACAAACTGCCTGCCGAACGTTTTGTGCGCATACACCGTTCGTTTATTGTAGCGGTCGATAAGGTTTCCACCATCGACCATGCCAAAGTGATACTCGAAAACGAAAACTGCGTGCCCCTCGGCGGACTGTATAAAGAACAGTTTTTAGAAAAATTAAATACAGTGTAAAGTCATTTCGTTATTGCGAGGTACGAAGTAATCTCAACTATTTTTCGTGAATTTTTCCCGAGCCTATATGTCACACTTTTGGCGACAGTATAGAATGTGTTATTTGCTTGTTATTATTTGTAAATCAATACATTACGATGTGTCACACGAAGATTGAATGGTGTGACATATAATGGGGTCAATACAAATGCCTGGCAAATGCCACACATATTAATCATTGACTTTTGAGGATGATGATAAGTTTTTGTTAGGAAGGTTTACTCGAAATCCATTAATTCTTTAAGCGGAATTTCTAATGCGTTGGATAGTGATACTAAAGTATCCAACGAAGGATTCATTTCAACTTTTTTGATTCGTTGAATGGTCTTTTTGTCAATATTTGCCATTTCGGCAGATTTTTTTTGGCTCCATTTTCGTTGAGTGCTAAGTTTTTGTAAGTGCTTTGCG